>Ga0181355_1000198_pt1 | contig 24442 bp, 29 predicted proteins | sample Fa13VDMM15DN_FD_130099 | JGI IMG/M metagenome (GOLD analysis project Ga0181355, IMG submission 130099) | Freshwater viral communities from Lake Michigan, USA - Fa13.VD.MM15.D.N | ecosystem: Environmental > Aquatic > Freshwater > Lake | place: USA: Michigan | collected 2013-09-23 | reverse complement strand
TTGCGCCCCTCCAAACCTTCCTATCGACAGACCTATATACTCTAGTTTGGCTCCCCATAATATCATTGTTATATTTATATAAGAAATAAAACGGTTATGAACAACAACAATCAACAAACGGCGGTAGAATGGTTAATGAATGAATTAACAAAACATGGCTCAGGTGCGGTTAGAACATTTGGTGAATTATTTGAACAAGCCAAAGAAATGGAGAAGGAGCAGCTGATAGAAGCTGGTATTGATGATAATCAGCTCTATATTTTTAACCTCTTGAGTAAGTAAAAACAAATAAGTTTGGCCACCAGGAATATCATTGTTATATTTATATAAGAAATTTAAAACAAAAACAGTTATGTCAACAATTGCACAACAATTAAATGTACTCTATTTGGTTGGCAGACCCGAAGTTACAAAGGCGGGAAGGTTTAACCGCCAATCAACAACTTACCAAACCGCATTTTTGGATGAAAACGGAAAAGTAATTTATGGGCAGCAAACATATCTTAGTTACGGGACAAAAGGTGTTCCCGAAAATGTAATTAAGGTAACAAGGGCAGAATTTCAAAAAATGCTTAACGCAAAATGATTTTTAATAAATAAGTTTAGCTCCCAGGAATATTATTCATATATTTATATAAGAAATTTAAAACAAAGTTATGAAAAACAAAGTTTGGAACAAAGTGGTTATTGCAACTGAAGAACAAAATGTTGAAATTTATCCAATTCCGACATTTGATGGTATTATTGTTGAAACAAAAGAGTTGGATGATCCGGCAGGAAATTCAAGACTGTATCTCAATGAGGATGAAATGGAACTTTTGATTATCAAAATGCGAGAAATGATGAAGTACGTTTTAGAAAAATAAATAATATAGTCAGGTGGCGGAGTGGGCTAACGCTAACTTGGAAGAGTCTGAGGGGTGGTAACCAAGTACCTATACCCTGATGACCGCAGGTTCGAATCCTGTCCTGACTACAATGAGTTTAGTTTAGTTTTCTGCTGAGGAATAAAAACAACTGGAGACAGATAAGTACCTGAATTAACAGGAACTCAGAAAATATAGTCAGGTGGCGGAATGGTAAACGCACATCGGCAGATGATTCTGATTGAGGGTACAGCGGCAGTCGAGGCCACAATCAACAAGAATACAGGTTCGAATCCTGTCCTGACTACTAAGTAAGTTTGGCTACCGTAAATATCCTACTTATATTTATATAAGAAATAAAACGGTTATGAACGCATTACAAGACATCCAAAACGCAGCTCAAATAATTGTTGAACAATTAGCTGAACGTCAAGTCAATCAAATTAAGCAAATCCAATCCCAATTCAATGAATGGAATGGTAGGCCATCAATTAACTCAGACAGGGTATATGAGTATGTTTACAGAACATATGTTAAAAAATGGAACCAAGTAACTGGCAAATATGAACCAGTAACTGAGGTACCTGGGGAATGGGACATATATAAAACCATTTCTAGAAACAAAATATACAAGTCCATATGTAATGACATTATGTTACAATATAGGGCCTGGGAGACACCATTTAAATCATTATTTATCTCCCAGAACCTAATTAAACTAAATCGAGCATTAGCAAAACATTTAAATCAACAACAGACAGCTGCCAATATTAAAGTAACAGTGGGAGGTGATGGTGCCGAGGTGGAAGCTGATGTTGATGGAAAACGGTTTGTTGGCTTTGGTGTATTGTGTGGTGGTGATGTTCAACGGTTACATTACCGGTATCGGAGTTCATTGAAATAAAACACAACCAAATTTTAGGCACCGACTTATATGTCCCGTATGAGGTAGTGCTGTATACGGTTGTTTATCCACATATATGTGTACGTACATATGTGGTAGGTAATACCCGCGTATCGTTGATATACATCGATGGGTGTTGGTGTGGGAGAGGTGAGTAGATGTATAATCAGCACCTGTACACCTTTTAACCCCGAACTAGTATATACGTATATACTTTATGTGCGCAAAATATGGTTCATGCCCGCAGTTCAAAAATCCACAAATCCCAAACTCCTTCTTTTTAAAACTTTTCTGCCTCGACACCCCTTTATATACATATAATATGGTTTTGTTTGGCTTTCTCATCTAATTTTATTACATTATATCATAACATACTTTAAATATATGGACAAAAAAATTGTTATCATAGGGGCAGGTGTTGCCGGTATAAATGCCGCCACTAAATTAATAGACAAAGGATACTCTGGAGATCTTATCACCATTATTGACAAAGGAAGTGATCCATTCAAACGTAAACCTGAGGAAGTTATGACAGGTATGCTAGGAGCAGGTGGTTGGAGTGACGGTAAACTAACTTATCATACCGCCATTGGTGGTCAACTTTCAAAATATTGTGGTGAAGAAAAAGCCATGGAGTTAATGAAACAAGTTGTGGATAATTTCACTCGTTTTCATCCTAAACCAGAGGAAATATTCTGTTCTGATCCTCAGGAAGAACCCGATTTCATTAAACCTTATTTTGGTTTAAGACTATTTCCTGTGTGGCATATTGGTTCAAATTATTTACATGAAATTGCTATCAATTGGTACAATTATTTAGTTGATAAAGGTGTTAAGTTTGCTTGGAATCTTGAAGTAACTAAAATAGATTTTAATCTAGGTATATTTGATGTTATATCTAATGATAAAACAACAGACCAGGACTGTGAAAATTATAGTGGGATTTTTGACAAACTAATATTTGCAGTAGGTAAATCAGGTATTGATTTTGCTCAAAAACTAGCGGATGAATATAAATTACCTGATGAGCCTAAATCAGTTCAAATAGGTGTTCGTTTTGAGGCACCACAAAAATATTTCCAAAAACTAATTGATGTCTCTTATGACTTTAAATTATATCAAAAGCATGATAATGTATCATTACGCTCATTCTGTACTAATAATAACGCAGCTTACGTTGCAGTAGAGGAAACATATGGTGATATTACTTATAATGGTCATGTTAAAAAAGGAGAACAATTTAGAAATGATATGACTAACTTTGGTATTTTAATGGAAATTAAAGGTATTGAAGATCCATTTACATGGAGTAGAGAAGTAGTACAAAAATGCCAATTAGAAACAGAACCTGGTCAAGGATTTAATTGGAAATCAGGTTTATATTATTCACCAAATGAAACTCGTAAACCTACATTAACCTCAGAGGAAGAACCAATAAAATGTGTTAGACCAGATGGATTAGATACAGTAAAAGAAGCATTTCAAGGACATTTTGAGTATATTGAAAACTTTATTTCAGACATGAATAAAGTATTTGAATTTGGTGATGATTGGGGTATGTATATTCCTGAGGTAAAATATTTAAGTCCTGAACCTCTTGTTAATTATGATAATCTATCTTTAAATCAATATCCTAATGTTCATTTTGTAGGAGATGCATTAAGTGCTAGAGGGATTACAGTTAGTGGGGCTCATGGTATTTATGTAGCTGAAGCTATTATAAGAGGTTTCTGACATATACATATAATAAAATGTCTAGAATAGTCCTTTTAAGCTGCACTAAATCTAAATTAGATAAAAAATCTCCAGCATATCAACTTTACTCACCTTCCCCTATGTTTCAAAAAACATTGGAATATGGTAAATCTTTAAAGCCGGATAAAATGTTTATTTTATCAGCCAAATATCATCTTGTTCCTATGAATAAGGAGTTAGAACCATATGATCTAACTCTTAAAACTATGAAAAGTGACGAGAAAAAATCATGGGGGCAAGAGGTGTTAAAACAAATGAAATCCTCCGGTCTAAATCCAACCCAAGATAAATTCATATTTTTAACTGGTTTAGAGTATATGAAACCATTAAAGGATTATATTCCTGATGGAAATATTGAGGCTCCAATGACTGGAAAAAGAATGGGAGAAAGACTAAGTTGGCTGAACGGTCAAATTAAAAAATTAAATGAAATTGTTAAATATATTAAATCACTGATTTATGAACATATCAAGAGGTAAATTAAACGAGTATATCACCTTATATTTAAACGACATGGAAGATTATGGGGATGATCCTGAATTCAGTATACTGGCTGAATCTACGCTAACTCCATTAAAAATCTTACTTACCGAAACTAAAATTAAACAGGTCAACCTGCACGAAATAGCCAGTATTATCAAAAATAAAGAAGTGGCTGAGGATTTTGTATCTTATCTTCAAGTATGTTTGGCTACCTAAAATATTATTGTTATATTTAGGTATAATTTTAAAACACATAAAAACAAAACAGTTATGAAAACCAAAATGACAAAAGAACAAATCCAAGAAAACGCTCCAAGTGTATTCACTAAAGGACCGAGCCAACAAATGTCTGACAAGTACACCTTTATTCCAACCACACGTGTGATTGAGGATATGGAAACTTTAGGATGGAATGTGGTTGGTGCCTCTGAAATCAAGTCACGTAAAGGTAATGGTTATCAAAAACATATGTTGGTATTTCAACATCCAGATTTAACCATTAATGGTGAAAATGGTGATGATGTTTTTCCTCAAATTTTGATGACTAATTCTCATAACGGTTCCTCATCATTTCAATTCCGGGTTGGTTTGTATCGCCTAGTATGTTCAAATGGACTAGTGATTGCCACTCAGGAGTTTGAAAATGTTAAAGTTCGCCATATGGGTTACAGTTTTGATGAACTTCAACAAACTATCAAAACCATCACTGAGCGTTTGCCTTTGACTGTTGAGTCAATGAACAAAATGAAGGAAATTGAATTGGAACAAGATCAAATGGTAGTGTTGGCAAACCAGATGTTAGAGGTTCGATTTGGTGATTCAACCAAAGATATGGGTTTTGATATTGACCAAATTTTGGAACCGGTTCGTGTTGAGGATCAAACCAATGATTTATGGACTGTTTTTAATCGGATTCAAGAACGTATTATTGGTGGTGATTTTAATTACTCAACTAATAATAGGATTCGTAAAGCTCGTAGGATTAAAAACTTTAACCAAGACATTGATTTGAATCAAGATATGTTTAGAACTGCACTTGAATTAGTTGAAATGTGATGAAAAGAATTAAACAAGAGGAGGCCAGACAATATGTCCTGGCCTCCGACATCTATGAGGCTAGGTATTTTTTCACTGCCCCCTCAATTGACCCAGAATATCCAGCCAAAGAGGGATGGGAGGATGTAAAGTATTTCTCTAGAAAAAATACAGTCATTACTCAATCAGGTGAAGGTGATACATATGTTTATATTTTGTCTAATACATCCATACCGGGCCAATTCAAGATAGGATACACATCTAAAACGCCTGAACAACGAGCTAAACAACTATCCTCAGGTACTAACACACCTACGTCATTCCAAGTAGAATGGTATTTTAAGTGTTTTAGAGGCGATTTACTCGAACAAGAAGTACACCAACACCTCCATGAGTATAGAACCAGCGATAATAGGGAATTTTTCCGAGTATCATTTGATTACGCTAAACAAGTTATAGAAAACCTAGGATCAAGATATTTAGGTAATCTATAATATATATAACATATGGGCCTGACTGGAATTGATCCGCAGGTATGTTCTTTGATATGATGCAGGCAGTCTTAGATTGGAAAGACTTAAATCACCTATTAACTGTCGTAAATGACAAACCTTCTACTTTTACTTACGAGGACGCGTTAGCTTTCGTAGGTGCGGATTTGGCACTAGCTGCTTAATTGCTCCCGTATCACTCATGGGGATTAAAAAGAAGTGAATGTAGGTGGAAAATTGATTGAACCTTAAATCGAATCATCCATTGGTCTTCAGCTAACGATGGAAAAGAACAAACTGAATATTTTGTCTGTTTAGAATAAACAGACTAAGCCTGTGAATGAATACTTAGCGCAAACTGAGGGAGACGTGGGTTCGAGTCCCACCAGGTCCACAACTTTTATTTTTTTCATACATACATATAATAAAACACTATGGGTCAAAATAAATTAAGAAAATATATTAGCCAGATTATTAAAGAGGAACTTAATACTCAAAATGAGATCTTTGGTTTAGGTAAAGTAACCATGGATGATGTTAAGAAAAAACTTGAGAATATGATAAATGGTATGGATGCTAAGGGTAAAAGTAAAATCCAAACCCCCATGAGCCCTGCCTCTAAAGATTCTCTTAGAGATTTATTAGACAGTGGAAAACTAGATAATCTTGAACCAAAAGAAATCAATAATAACATCATAGGCTATGATGGTAGAAGAACTGCTTCTGCTATCCTCGGAATGGTAAGAGGGGGAGATAAAAGTAGTTCGGCAACAGGAGCTATTTTTAGAGAAGAAAAGGAAAATATTGACGAGACATGGTATAGGATGAAAGTTTTAGCCGGTGTAATCAAGTAAAGATATTTATATATTTTATAAGAAAGCCGGTCAATTTGATCGGCTTTTTTTGGCTCCCCAAGATATTATTCGTATATTTATATAAGAAATAAAAATAAGTTATGTTCAACCAAAAAGCCGTTAAGTATACATTTTATCTTAAGCCAGAGGATTTATCAAACCATTTGATGGAATATTTAGATAAGGATGAATTAGAGTTTCTATTTAATATCCATACCTCAAATTACCCACATATGGAAAGTACTGAAGAAAATTTAACCATAAACCATATATACACTAATGAAGAACATATTAACCAAATAAATTATATTTTAAGTAAAAACAATGTTGAGTACAAAGTGGAGGATGTTACAGATTTAGTATTTACTGAGTCACCTTTAATTCCTTTAACGTTTCGTATTTTGATGATGATCTATATGAGGAAATATTTTACCATAGATGATATGTTAGATAAAATTTCCAAGTATGGTCTCACCGATACAGACAAAACTATTATGGAACAATTAACCCAATAATACAGTTATGAGCAAATTAAAACAATACTACAGTCAACAATTAATTGATATCCGGTATCAGACGTCTTGGGAAGACTACGATTACCAATACAACCACTGGATGGCTAGAAAAAACCCACCCACAGGCATTATGGCTAAAGTGCGCGATTTTTTAATCGGAAAGCCAGTTGATGGAGAGGATATCATCAACATAGTACCAAAAGTACGCACTGTATATCCTGACCGAGAGTATTCATTTAATGAAATCTCTCAAAACATTCAGGAAAGTTTGACAAAATAAGTTTAGCTTTCTATAATATTATTGTTATATTTACACGTTCATTTAGTTCATTGAAATATTAAAACATTTGCACCCATAGCTCAGCTGGATAGAGCAACTGCCTTCTAAGCAGTAGGTCTCAAGTTCGAATCTTGATGGGTGTACAAGAAAGTTTGGCTATCTGGAGATTTATTCGTATATTTAGCTAAAGGTTCTTTAAAATATAGTCAGGTGGCGGAATTGGTAGACGCTCGCTTCAAGGTGCGGATAGTCAACGAAATGTAAAGCTAACGTACAGGTTCGAATCCCGTCCTGACTACAAATATTGCGGAGTGGTAGAAGAGGTATCTCGTCAGCCTCATAAGCTGAAGATCGTTGGTTCGAGTCCAACCTCCGCAACGATGCTCCCCTTTGGAGTATACGATCTTTGACATATTGAAATTGCCAAATGGCCCGTTCGTCTAGGGGTAAGGACACTAGATTTTCATTCTAGAAACACGAGTTCGATTCTCGTACGGGCTACACTTTTAGTGATGTTGGTTGTTTGAGTAAAACAACTAAACTAATGACAGCTTGGAAAGACAAGCAACACAGTCAGGTATTGCGTAATGTCAAAGTGGCCGATGACATCCTGAAAAACACCACGGTCCATAACCATTTGGATATGAGATGTTATAAAGGTTGCAAATGTCGCAGGTTCGAATCCTGTCCTGATTACGCAAAAAACAAATAAGATAGAGTTTCTTTACCCTTACGAGGATAAGTTTTTAAAATCTTAATTTAGCCGAGGTGGTGGAATCGGTAGACACGCAGGACTTAAAATCCTGTGGGCAGTGATGTTCGTACGGGTTCGATTCCCGTCCTCGGTACAAAAATGGTTCGGTAGTTCAGTTGGTTAGAATACATGCCTGTCACGCATGGGGTCGCGGGTTCGAGTCCCGTCCGAACCGCTTTTAAGATTCTGTAGCTCAGTTGGTAGAGCAGTACACTTTTAATGTACGGGCCGTGAGTTCGAGCCTCGCCGGGATCACAAGTTCTGATCAAACAGAAAGCCTTGCACCGCCAGATGCGTGATACGGTGCAGTAAAGATGGTAAAAGCCCACATCACGCATTATGCCGATGTGGTGAAATGGTAGACACGCCAGTTTTAGGAACTGGTGCTTATGCGTGTAGGTTCGAGTCCTACCATCGGTACAGCAGTTATCTGAACTTGCACTAGGACGATAACAACCATTGGAGGAAGCAAGTCTCACGAATGGTCCTGTGGGTTGCAGCAAGGCATAAAAAGGACACCCACCAGATAGAGCAGGTGGCTGTGTTTTCACACAAAGCTCTATCGTTTGCCTCCTTAGCTCAGTAGGTAGAGCAACTGACTGTTAATCAGTAGGTCCCTGGTTCGAACCCAGGAGGAAGCGCTATAAGGGCCTTTAGCTCAGTTGGTTAGAGCATCTGACTCATAATCAGGGGGTCGCTGGTTCAAACCCGGCAAGGCCCACTTTTAGGTCCTGTGGCCGAGTGGTTAGGTGGTGGTTTGCAAAACCATTGACACTGGTTCAAATCCAGTCAGGACCTCTTTTTTATACGCGTCTGTAGCTCAGTTGGTAGAGCAGTGGTCTCCAAAACCAAAGGTCGGTAGTTCGAATCTATCCAGGCGTGCTAAATTATTTATATAATGCCCTCTTAGCTCAGCTGGCTTAGAGCAACTGATTTGTACTCAGTAGGTCGTGGGTTCGACTCCTACAGGGGGCTCAATATAGTGGTATAGCTCAATTGGTTAGAGCACTTGCCTGATACGCAAGAGGTTATAAGTTCGAGTCTTATTACTACTACTACGAGGTGTAGCGCAGTTGGTAGCGCGCCTGGTTTGGGACCAGGAGGTTGTCAGTTCGAACCTGGCCACCTCGACTTAATTTTGGGCTGTTAGCTCAGCTGGCTAGAGCGCCTGCCTTGCACGCAGGAGGTCATCGGTTCGACTCCGATACGGTCCACAACATAAGCAGTAATAGCTCAATTGGTAGAGCATTGTCCTTCCAAGTCGAGGGTTGCAGGTTCGAGTCCTGTTTACTGCTCTAATATATCAGTGTTTTGGCAATTTAACACATTAAAATTATGGAAACACTTTATTTCACATTAGGAATGCTATCAGTGGTTGCTGTAGTATTAACCGCATCAGTTGTATATGGTATTGTTAAGTTATCAAAACTAAACAAATGGTGTCATGACACCGAATTTCGTATCGAATCTAATAGACTAGATATGTATAGAATTGAGGAAAGCACTTCATCACATGCAGGTCGTAGAATTGATGATCTCCATTCCAGTTTATGGAGAGACAAAGAAGAGATTTCTAGGCGACTAGATGATCTTCAATCCTACATTGATTCAAGAGTTGATAAACTAGACTCAAAATTTAGCCCAAAAGGCACAAAACAACAAATTAACGGATAAATTATAAACCTGTCAAAACACTGATATATTTTTGTCCCCTCGTCTAATGGCAGGACAGATGGTTTTGGTCCATCTAATCGAGGTTCGAATCCTTGGGGGACAACTAACCTTTAAAAATTAAATTATGTCAAACTTTTCAATTAATATTGAGCTTGATGATATCCTATGGAACTTATCTGATCGAGATAAACAAGATATTATTGATGAACTATATGATATAGGATATGTACCTAGTCAGTTAGAGGAAAATGAACAGGAACCAGCCAATATACTTGATGAACTATGGTTTGAGGCTGTTGATAAAATCAGACAAGGAAGACTACAACTAACCTCAGAACAAGAAGAGGTTATTATGAGTATTGCTAAAAGTTTGTAATTTGAAGAGTTGGCAGAGTGGTCGATTGCGGTAGTCTTGAAAACTATTGAGGGTTAAACCTCCGGGAGTTCGAATCTCTCACTCTCCGCGGTGTCTATAGTGTTAATGGTTTAGCACGCTAGATTGTGATTCTTGAAGTTTGGGTTCGAATACCAATAGACACACTTTAATGGAAGATAATCCTCAACGGCGAGAGGGCTTGCCTGCTAAGCAATGTGTACCTACGGGTATCTGGTTCGATCCCAGTGTCTTCCGCTTGGCTATTTCAATATGTCTTTATATATTTACATCATGAAATTATTTAGAAAATGTGATGGAGATAGGGTTAATGTAGTTAGTCATACTATCAAAATACTTGAGGATACTCCTCATGTCGAAATCCATATTGGTACTGATTCTCAAAATAAAGGAGAATTCACTTATTATGCTATTGCCATTGCTTATCGTTTTGGCACTAGAGGTGTTCATTATATCTATCATAGAGAAAAAGTACCTCGCATCAAAGACCGCTTTACTAAATTATTCAGAGAAGCTGAACTTACTATTGAAACAGCAGAATGGCTAACTACTAAAATTCCAAGCTTAAAAGTTGAGCTTGATTTTGACTATAATGATGATAAGAAATACTTTAGCCAAAAACTAGTTTCTGGTGTAAAAGGTTGGGCTGAGTCTTTAGGATATAAAGCAAATATTAAACCACATAACCAAATAGCCACTAAGGCAGCTGACTACCAATGCCGTTAAATTATATCGATAAACAGTGGTAATAACCACATACTATATAAAAACGCATACTGCGCCATACATATAATAGATCGTTAATTTACACGTTAAATTTTATGTTATATAAAGAAGGTCATAAAGAATCTTAAAATATTTGGCCTCCCGAAATTTTTTATGTATCATATAACTACGGGTGTTAATAAGTAACTAATTAAAACTAAAATATATGAGAAACAGAGAACTGATGTTAAGACAACTAGAACGAATCGATAGCTCGATGAACAAAATGAAATTCTATCTGAACCGAGGAGAATCAACAGATAACTATAAAATAGAAATCAGTAACGTTGAAAATCTAGTATCTGAGATTAAATCCATGATTGAACGAGAAGAAATGAGCTCTAATGAAATTAATCCAATCCGATAAATATGGAATTGACTGCTGAACAAATTAAAGACAACTGGGATCAGTTTACTGATAATATTGATACCTGGATTGGAGACGGAGATAGGAAACAAGCACTACTTGATTTCTATAACCAATATCAGGACCGATTAATCCTAATGCCTGCGGCTCATAAGAAAGAATACCATAACGCATTTCCAGGAGGGTATATTGAACACGTTAATCGAGTAGTTGAATGTAGTTTAAAGTTATATGATTTATGGAAAGAAATGGGTGCTGATGTTACTACATTTACTTTAGAGGAACTTATATTTTCAGCCATTAACCATGACTTAGGAAAAATGGGAGACGAGGATAATGAAGCTTATATTCCTCAGACTGATAACTGGAGAAAGGAAAAACTAGGAGAAGATTACATGTTTAACTCTAAAGTACCTTTTGCCTCCGTTCCAGATCGTGGTTTATATTTACTCCAGGCTCATGGTATTAGATATTCATTTAATGAAATGTTAGCCATTCAAACCCATGATGGTTTATATGATGAAGCTAACAAGAAATATCTTCACACATTTATGCCAGAACAAAAACCACGTACTGCACTTCCATTTATTTTACATCAAGCTGATTTAATGGCTGCTCGAATTGAGTTTGAACGTGAATGGTTACCTAAATTAAAAAACCAGCCTAAAGAAGAATCTAAAAAGACAAACTTTAAAATGACAACTACTCCTAAACAAACTTCACAGTCAAAACAAACTAAGGCTTTAGGTTCTATTAAGAGTAATAGTTTGAAGAATATGTTAGATGACCTATGATAACACTATTTACTACATTAACTATTTTCTTTGGATTACTATCTATTATACTGGGGTTTTCCACATATAATTTATTACGTAAAAATGAACGGCAAGAAGATATAATGGTTGGATATTTAAATTATCTAGACCAGTTGTCTCGAGCCATTGAAATTTCAGACACTAAACTAAAAAAACTGGATGAAAGAGGAGTATTTAAATCAGATGATGAAGTTGGATTCTTCTTTACTAATCTACAGAAGATTCAAAACATTCTAAATAACTTCCAGTTAAAAAAATTCTAAAAATATGGGTAAAAGATATTTTACTGAAGAAACAGAAAATGCTATTATCCTATATAACATATTAACCAACCCAGAAGAAAAAAGTAAACTATATAGTAAAAAAATACATTATGCTTTTTTTAAACTTACTCAAAATCTAATTCATACTTATAGAATTAGAAATACAGACGTAGATAATTTAGAACACCTCCAACATGAGGTGATTATATTTTTACTAAGTAAAATTCATAGGTTTAATCCTACACTAGGTAAGAAAGCTTATTCTTTTTTTGGGACTATAGCTTTACGGTGGTTAATTGTTTATAATAGGAAAAATTACAAAAAGAAAATTAACTCAACTTCCATAGGAGAGGTAATTGGATATGAAAAAGATTATAAAACCTCCACAAATCGAGATAATCTAGAAAAATTAAGTGAAGATGATGTATTTGAATTCTCAGAAGAGGAAGATAATCTGTCATTTTTTATAGATGTATTTACTCAATACTATACAGACAATATCTATAATTTTCATCCAATCAAAGATGATGCCAAGATAGCTGATGCTGTTTTAGAACTATTTCGTAAAAGAGAAAATATAAATATATTTCATAAAAAGGCATTATATATTTACATAAGAGAAATGGTGGATGCTAAAACACCTAAAATAACTCAAGTGGTTAATAAAATATATGACCATTTTCGTCCTGAATATCAATTCTATGTTGACAACGGATATATTAGGTTTATAAAATAACCATACATATAATAAAATATTATGGGATCTTTAGAAAAAAATATATTTGGTGATAAAAAATTCTCTGATCTTTTAGCTGAGATATATGAGAATCAGAAGAAAAAAGAAAAAACAATTTCAGGTCTAGTTCGTGAACTAAAAGATTTAGTTAATGATGTTAGTGATGCCACTGTTATTGTTCCCCTTATAGCTAATTACCTTGAAATTGGTGTTAAGAATGATGAACATTTACTTAAAATGGCCACTATCATTCAACGTATCTTTAATAATCAAGGTGACGGAGGAGGTGATGGTTTAAGTATTACTGAAGCTGAACGAGAAGAATTAATGGCTCAACTAGATCAGTTACAAAAACCATTAGATGATAAGTAATGTCATTAAAACAAAAATCCAACCTATTATCAGGTTCACCTAATTTATCGGCCTTATCCTCAGGTGGTGGGATAAACATTCAATCAGTTAGAGTTAAATCTATAATTCTAGACCAAAATTCTTTAGGATTTTCAGGTAGAGGGGAATGGGCATCATTAGGTGGAATATTTTGGTCAGATATTAATGCTCCTACTCCCACAGGAGATATAAACAATGATAATTTTGCTTTACCGTTATTTCCAAACCAAAAAAATTTTCCCTTATTAGAAGAAATAGTCTATATAATAGCACTGCCTAATACCGGGATTGGTGAAAGTACTAGCGCGGTTCAATATTATTATTTTCAACCTATAAATTTATGGAATAGTATTCACCATAATGGCTATCCTCCATTTACTGATAGTACATTACCTGAATCTCAACAAAAAGATTATCAACAGGTTGAAGGAGGAAGTGTCCGTAAAGTGACAGATGGTTCTACTGAAATTAAATTAGGTAATACATTTAAAGAAAGATTAGACGTAAAATCTCTTTTACCTTATGAAGGAGATATTATATATGAGGGTCGGTGGGGAAATAGTATTAGATTTGGTTCTACAGTTTTACGCCCCAATACTCCAAATTTATGGTCCACTGTTGGAGAAGATGGTGATCCAATTATTATAATAAGAAATGGCCAACATGATGATGGAAGAGATCCTTGGGTACCGCAATTAGAGGATATAAATAAAGATCAAACTAGTATATATTTAATCTCAAATCAAAAAATCCCAATAGAGGTCTCTAGTAAAAATTATACCTCATATAAAGTTAAACCACAGTCTCCCTCTGAGTATCAAGGTAAACAAGCTATCATAAATTCTGATCGTTTATTATTTAATACTAAAACAGACTCTATCTTACTATCATCCCAGAAAACTATAAGTTTAAATGCTAGGGAGTCAGTCAATATTGATGCCCCACAAACTATAATTCAAAGTTCAGATATTAGATTAGGAGACTTAAATGCCACTGAACCTATTATCTTAGGCAATTCTTTTTTAAATGAGTTCCAATTATTATTAAATGGATTAATATCATTAACAACAGTTTTAAATACAGTAGGTACTCCAATTCCTGGCCAACCTAATGTAGCTGTAACCTCAGCATCCACATTATTAACTCAACAAGCTAATCAAATGTTAGGTAAACTAGAATCATTTAAATCAAAAACTAGTAAAACTAAGTAATGTCTCTGAATAATTTAATAATATCAACCATTGAAAATTCAGTTAAATCTGTATTTAAGTTAGATTCTATTGTTAATGAATTAATAATTCAATTCAATGACAATTGCCCAACTAAAGAACGGTTAACAGAAATTATAATCATTAAAAATACTCTTTCAGATACTATAACTCAAATTGATAATCGTTTAAATACATTACAATCAACAGCAACCACAACACAAGGTTTTATTGATGGATTAAACGGAATTGTCCAAACCATTAAAGCAATACCTGCTCCAACAGCAGCCCCTCCTGGAATCGGTATCCCTATAAATATTATAACAATATTATCAGATACATTAGATACAGTAGGAAATATACTCAGTTCAACTAATGCTTCATTATCTGCTATATCTCCTGCTATAAGTAGTATAAATAATAAATTACAATCAATACAATCGCTATTATCTCAACTTGATAATCTTATTTTAGGATGTTTAGATGAGAATGAAAGACAAAACTATATTGTCACTCAACCATTATCTTCTATATCTAATATTAATAATATTTTAGATGATCAACTCCAACCAAATTCTAATTCTCCTTTAGGATATAAAGGATACATTCTAACTACTGAGTATGATTCATCAAACACATTCTCATTCCCTAGAAGAAGAATTAAAGCCTCATTGGCTACTAACCCTAACAATTTTATATTGGGACCATACTCATATAGTTCCTCAACACAAGTGTTAGTGGATGAAATAAAATTTAAAATAGATCAAATTGTTTTTAACTCTTAAATACTTATAATAAAATGAAACTCGACGCTCTAAAAAAAATCATCAAAGAATCAGTCCGTGAAGCTATTAAAGAAGAAATTAAAGATATTTTAATGGAGGCTATCCGTACTTCTCGTTCCCCAATTAATGAACAACAATCATACCAGAATTATTCTTCTGCTACCCCAAAAATACCAATAGAGAATTTACGTTCCAAATATGAAGAAATGATGGATATGCCTTTTTCAAGGGGTGCCTCCGATACCCTAGAATTTAACACTGGTAATATTTATAGACCTATATCTCCTTCCTCTGGTATTGAAGGTAGTTTACCTACAGGAGATGTCGATATGGGCCAAATATCTAAATTACTTAACTCATAATGGCACAACAAATACCAAATAAATTTCCTCTGGATATTGGTAATAATGTCCAAATAGGATTTGACTTAAATTTTGATGTTAATGGGGTATTTAATCCAACTTACACTACCGCGGACCAAATTAAGGCTAATCTTATAAACTATATACTTATTAATCCAGGAGAACTAGTATTTGCCCCTAATTTTGGTTTAGGTTTAAGGTCTCAATTATTTGAGCAACTCGAACAAGGAACATTAGAGACCCTTGAACTTTTAGTTAGAGATGGTGTGTCTCAATTTTTTCCAAACGTTTCTATTGAAGATGTAAAGTTTAATAATCAAATTGATAATAATGCCATATTTATGACTATAACATATAGGATAGTTGGATTCGGAGTCCAAGATGAAATTAACATAGAACTTCAATAATGGCCACAACATTAAAACGAGACATAAGATATTTAAATAGGGATTTTAGTAATCTAAGAACGTCTCTTATAGACTTTTCAAGGACCTATTTCCCCTCAACATATAATGATTTCACTCCCGCCTCCACAGGTATGTTATTTATTGAGATGGCAGCCTACGTTGGTGATATATTATCATTTTATCAAGATAACCAATTCCAAGAAACATTCATTCAATATGCTCGTCAAAATGAAAATGTATTTGGTTTAGCATATCAACTCGGGTATAAACCTAAAGTAACCTCTCCTGCTATTGTTGATGTTGATGTTTATCAACAATTACCTGCTATTACAAGTGGTAGTATTACTTTTCCTGACTATACTTATGCTTTAAAAGTAGGAGAAAATACAATAGCTAATTCAACCAACGGTACCTCATTTATTTTAGAGGACCCAATTGATTTTTCAACCAGCAGTTCAAATGATCCTACTGAAGTAACTGTATATCAAATTTCAGGCACTCAACCAACATTTTATCTTCTAAGAAAGACTCGTAAAGCTATCTCGGCTGCTATTAATACAACAACTGTATCTTTTGGTAGTCCTCAAAAATTCTCTACATCCACTATAAATGGAACTAATATTATAGGAATATTGGATGTCTTTGATAGTGATAGAAACCAATGGTATGAGGTAGATAATTTAGCCCAAGAAAGTGTATTTACCTCTATCCCTAACACCCCAACCAACGATCCTAATCTATCAGGGGCAGATGATACTCCAACATTACTTAAAATAAAACAAGTTCAAAGAAGATTTACATCTCGTTTTTTAAATGAATCTGTACTCCAACTAGAATTTGGAGCTGGTACAACTGGAGACAATGATGAGGAATTTACTCCAAACCCCGATAATGTAGGTTTAGGACTACCATTCCAAAAATCAAAACTAACTACAGCGTATTCACCTCTAAACTTTGTATTAACTAATACTTATGGTATTGCTCCTTCAAACACTACATTAACTATAAGATATTTAACAGGAGGAGGATTAACCTCAAATATTGAGGCCAATACATTAACAGGTATTAATACTAATTTAACTACCTTTATCAACTCAAATATCTCCAATACAGCCTTAGCTCAAATTATATTTAATTCAGTTGCCTCCAATAATCCAATAGCAGCAAGCGGAGGTACAGCTGGAGATACATTAGAGGAAGTAAGACAAAATGCTTTAGGTAATTACCAAAATCAGCTAAGAACTGTTACCCCTCAAGATTATCTTATACGGGTTTTAAGTATGCCTTCCTCTTATGGGGCAGTGGCTAAAGCGTATGCTCAAGCAGCAAAACTATCAGACGCCGCATTGAATGAGGCCCCAACTGTCCTTGATTTATACGTTTTATCTTACGATTTAAACCAAAATTTAAGGGTGGCCTCAACCGCATTAAAACAAAATATCAAAACCTATTTATCTCAATATAAAATGATAAATGACTCCATTAAACTAAAGGATGCGTTTATCATTAATATTGGTATAGATTATGATGTAGTAGTATTACCTAATTATAATAACAATGAAGTATTACTGAGATGTAATAATGCCTTAATTAATCAGTTTGATATTGAAGATTGGCAAATTAATCAGCCCATCATTATGAGAGACTTATATATCTTATTAGATAGAATAGAGGGAGTTCAAACTGTTAAAAATATTAAAATATATAATAAAACAGGAACTAGTTTAGGCTACAGTAATTACTCATATGATGTTGAAGGAGCTTTAGTTAATGGAATTATTTATCCATCAATAGATCCTATGATATTTGAAGTAAAATATCCTAATACAGATATTAAAGGTAGAGTAGTATCATTCTAATAATATAAGATATGCCTATAGTAACATTACAACATTCTTTTCCTTATACTAATCTAGATTTAGAGAATCCATCACCTAACGGGGGTCCAATAAAAGTATTAACTCAAGGAGGTTCTACATTTGTTAATGCTAATACTGAAGGATTTATTCAACAATATACTCCAAAAAATCCACTATTTGGTATAAGACAAAACGGTGATAAATCCACTCTTTTAGATATAAAAAGAAATAGTCCTTTACCTAATTCATTTGATAAAACCAATTTAGATTTAGAGAACCCATTACCAAACGGAGGTCCTATTAAAGTATTAGCACAAGGTGGTACTAATATTTTAAATACTAAAGCAGGTTTCAATCAACCTTATTTACCCTCAAAACCTTTATATGATGGTAATGATATTAAATTAACTGACATTCAAGACAATAGTTTCCTATCTCAAACTTTTGCTGACACTGGTTTAGATTTAATTGAAAATGAACCTATTATAGTAGGACCTCAAGGTGGTACTACAGTGAAAAATTTTAAAAAAGGATACACTCAAACATTTACCCCAATTAATACATATTTAAATGATATAAATAAGGTGAATGGGGTTTATAATTCAATTTTTGGTAATATATCTTTTATTTACGGATAATATAAAACATAATGGCAATATATAAAATTTTCCCTTCCAAAGATGCTACCTTATATACTGAGTATCCTACTATGAATACTGGGTTGGATGAGATATTGGAGGCTTCAACTTATATTAAAAATGGGGATGATCAAGTAAGTCGTTACTTAATCCAATTCACTAACAATGATATTAACAATATTATTAACAATAGAGTTAGTGGATCTAGTTTCAAAACATACCTTAAAAATTATAAAGCTATAATTACAGGTTTAAACCTAGACACTACCTTAGAAATATATCCAGTATCAGGAAGTTGGGGGATGGGAACAGGTAAATTTGAAGACTCACCTATTACAGACAATGGTACAAGTTGGACCTGGAGAGATTATGAAGGAGGAAATAAATGGTCCACTTCAAGTTTTTCTCCATATGTTACTGCCTCATTTTCAGGTACTACAGGAGGAGGAACTTGGTATACAGGTTCATCTTTAGGACTAAATATAGTCCAAACCCAATCTTTTTCATATAGTGACCCACTTGATTTAAATGTGGATGTTACCAATACTGTATTAAACTGGTATAGTAGTTCAATTGTAAATGATGGATTTATAGTAAAACAATATAGTACAAGTGAATTTAGCCAAAATGATGCTAATACCACTTTTATGAAGTTTTTCTCTATTGATACTCATACTATCTATCCTCCATATCTTGAATTTAGATGGAATGATTATATATTTAATACAGGTTCTTCCTCCCGCACAATAACTACAACCTCAAACATCCTATTATCTTTAGATTCAAATATAGGAGAGTATTACTCAGGAAGTATACAAAAGTTTAGATTAAATGTAGCCCAAAAATATCCACCAAGAACTTATTCAACTTCCTCAGGTTATACTGTTAATTATTATCTGCCTCAAAATTCTACATACGCTGTAAAAGATACTAAAACAAACGAGTACATTATTGATTTTGATAATACATATACCCGTATTAGTGCTGATTCAACAGGTAATCACTTTACTTTATATATGGATGGATTTGAACCAGAACGTTACTATACCGTACTTATCAAAACCACAATTGATGGCTCAACTCTAATACATGATCAAGACCTAACGTTTAAAGTAGTGAATGGATGAGTAAGTTAAACCTAAATAGACAGGTATTTGATAAAAATAAGTTCAAAAATACAGTTGACACTTCTTTTAGTCAATTAAAAGAACCAGCTACAACTCAAGCCATCCCAAGTTTGGGAAACATAAATGAGTTTTTTACATTATACTCCGAGTTGTTTTTCCAAATACCAAAATTTGGTCCTACTAACTCACATGAATTTTTAGTTAAAGAAAGTGGCAATTATATAAACGTCCAACAAAATAATGAAGAAATTCAAGCTCTACTACAAGAGATAACATCATTAAGAGAAGAAAATCTCCAATTACTACAGACTAATATAGACCTAACAACTCAAATAGCATTATCATTAAATGGCTAATTTCACTGTAACAGATATAGACCCAATATTTCTGACCCAAACAGGGTTTGAATTAGCCGACCAAACTATTATTCCTAGTTTTGAAGTTGAAGGATTATTTACCCCTGGTCAAGATATTATTGAGTTATATATTTATGACTTAAATAAAACTCTAATATATACTGATTATAATTTTAGGGGATGGTCTATAGTTCAAGATCCAAGTATAACAGACATAGAAAAAGCCTCTACTATAGAACTTGACCCTGGCAAAGATGTTCAAGACGCTGGATTTGATGTAGGAGATTATTATTCATTGTATAATTTTATATATAGAGAATTTAATTCCTCTATTAACAATACATTCTATATTTCTGATATCTCAGGAGACCGCACTGAATTAAGGTTAAAATCCAATTTTATAGCTCCTGAAACAATAATATCAGAATATCCTTCTGTATTAGAGCGTTTAAGTAATCCACAATATTTTGATGAATTTTATATTGGCTTTGGAGGAAATGAATATGAAATTGTAACTAACATAGAGTTAGATGGGGCAGGAGAAAATCTTTCTGTTCTAATCAAGTTATATGAACCATTACCATCTCAATATGGAGTTAAAGACACTCTATATGTTATTTCAAAATCAGCTGAAAGTAAAGCATACCAAGTTGTATTTGAGGATGACTTTATATTAAGTGACGATTTAATCAAAATTAAAGGCCCTAACATAAACCTGGATTTTAAAGACAAAATTAATAACTCCTCAGATTACCAATCTGTATCAAGTCTATTAAATGTTAGCGCTACCTCTTCTCTAGACCAATTATTAAGTATATTAGAGGAACAATCCACTGAACTAAATATAGACTATACTGATTTTTCAAACTTTACACATTTTTCCTCTATCCAAACTCGTATAGAGAATTTTTATTATAAAGTTGGCCAAATTCAATCGTTTGAAAATGACCTAAATACATTATCATCAGTATCACAGTCTCAACAACTAACTACAAACACAAACTTACTTGAGGGTAAGATATCCAATATTATTAAAAACTTTGACGGTTATGAATACTTCTTATATTATGAATCTAGTTCCTATGCTTATCCTAAATCTGGAACATTACCTCCTTACACTCTACTGCCTACTGGTAGCAATACAGTTCTAACTTGGTTAGGTAGTGCTAATCCATCAAGTCCATTTTTTGGAGGACAGATTTATTCAGCCTCTTTATATGATGAGGGCAACCAGAGTAATCTATATTATACAGTACCTGAATATTTAAGAGAAAATCCTTCAAATGCTCAATATCTAACATTTGTGGAGATGGTTAGTCAACTGTTTGATTATCTATGGACCTATGCTAAATATTCAACCCAAAAACTTCAATCCAACAATAATATGAACTTAGGTATTCCCCCTGAAATGGTGGAGGATGCCTTAAATTCATTTGGTTTTACCACATACAGAAACAATTATAATAGCCAAGACAACTATACAGCTTGGACAGGCCTAAACCCATCTTTAGGTTATGCCCCTCCAACAGGTAGTGAACGCATAACTGACTATATAGCGGCCAACTTAACTTCATCTTTAGTTAACTCTTGGAACCCATACGGTCAATTATCAACCCTAACCTCTCAAAGTTATGTTTATCCGACAGATGATATAAGTAAAGAAATATACAAACGTTTATATCATAACCTACCTCGACTAGTTAAATCCAAAGGTACTTTAGCTGGTCTAAGAATGTTAATAAACATATTTGGTGTTCCTGACACTGTTTTAAAGATATGAGAGTTTGGAGGAAAAGATAAAGTTGACACCAATAATTGGGATGCTTTTTATCGCCGGTATAATTATGCCTATAAAACATTTACCTCATCCTCGGCCTTATTTCCATGGATGCCTTTGTATAAAAATTACATAGAGAGTTCTCAGTACATAGTACCTGATACCATTGAGTTTAGGTTTAAAACTGAGGGAATCCCAACCACAACACCATTTACCCAATCTTTATTAGTTAAAAAATCTAACAGTTCAGGAACTTCAACAAACTTTGATTTTGGTGTTTTTCTATACTATACAGGTTCATTAACATCAGGTTCATACTCAGGTTCAATCCCAAATGAATATAACCAGTATGGTAATTTAAGATTTTACATCTCAGGTTCATCAACCCAAGGTGGTACTATAACCTCACCTGACATTACATTACCATTTTTTGATGGTGACTGGTGGAGTGTTATGTTTAGAAGAAACCAACATATATCAGCCAGTGATTCTTCTTCACTTACCTCTTATACTTTATACGCCAAAAATAAACTATATGAAGGTTATGATGGAGACCAATTAGGTTGGAGTGATTTAGTTACTGTAGTAACACCTTCCTCTGGTTCAGGTTCTCAATACGGAGTATCTCAATATGGTTCTTCATCATACGGTTCAGTAGTAATTGTATCTGGTTCTTATAACCAGGCTTGGAACTCATTTGGTACCTCCTCTGTTGACGGAGTATATTTAGGTGGATTCATATCAGGTTCTACAATCGGTAACTTAACATTAAATACAGCCCGCAACTTATTTTCAGGTTCATTCCAGGAATTTAGATATTATGGTTTACCATTAAATGAGGCAGCATTCAATGATTACGTTATGGATCCTGAATCTATTGAGGGTATGGCTCTACAAGGAGTATCAAGTTCTTTTGATATTCTAAACTTTAGAGCACCATTAGGAAATGAACTTGAGTCAATATTTTCCTCAACCCAAACCACATTCCATTCATCCTCATTTACTTCAGTACATCCTGCAATACTAGGAAATGCTCCTTCATTAATCACCGCTTCATTCATAGCCCCAAGTACAGGAGTTACCTCTTCTGCATACCAAATATTGTTTTATAACAATAGTAGAACTGGAGGATATAGTGAACCAAACAGAGAAATTGTATACCAAGATAGCCCTGCAGTAGGTATGAGAGGAGAAGTGGACGATAAAATCCAAATTCTATCTAATCAAGCCTACGGCACAGTATTATCTAACCAAATTAGTATCCAGCAAAACTATATATCATCTCAAAGTTATAGCCCAGATGTTAATATGTTAGAGGTTGGTTTCTCCCCTCAAAACGAGGTCAATGATGATATTATTCAACAGTTAGGAACATTTAATATAGGAGAACTTATTGGTGATCCAAGACAGCGCTTCAATACCTCTAGGAACTATGCTCAACTAGATGAATTAAGAGATGATTACTTTAAAAAGTATGGTCAACCATATAACATATGGGATTATGTTAGGTTAATTAAGTACTTTGATAACTCATTATTTAAAACACTAAAAGACTTTATACCTGCCCGCACTAAAATGGCCACAGGTATTATCATCAAATCCACATTATTGGAGAGACAAAGAACCACTCCAATTCAAACCTCATATGAGGAACAAATATATACTGGCTCTATCCAAATGTATTCATTTACAGGTTCTTCAGCGGGTTCAATGCCTGACTTGAAAGGCCAAATCTCAGGATCGGGACCAGGATTTAATATAGTACCTATTACTCAAAGTTGGAATTATACAAATCAATCTGTGTTAGGTCCTGTAAGTGAAACTCAATCAACCCAAGATGAATTTTATAATGGAGAATTTTCAGGATCCTCTATTCAAGCTGCTCGCCAAGTACTAAACCCTGAATGTCAGGTTATATTAGAAGGAAGTACATTAGAAATAAACTATAATATTACTTTATATGAATTTGATCCTACAGTGTCTGGCTCTTCATATAATTGGACTGTTGGAGAATTTTTAACACATGCCAATCCAAACCAAGGAGAGATATATTTATGGTATGACTCAGGTAGTACATTAGTAAATATAAGTTCAGGAGGTAGTTTAGTTCCACAGGGTGGTGGAATTGGTGGTTTCAATAATCAATCTGCTTAAGATAATAATATGTCTATAACAACTATAACATCAGGAATAAAATATATCAAGATAAGCAAGACTGATCTTGCTGGGGCTAACAGAGACAATAATTTAAACTCGCTCCAAAAATTACGCCTAAAATATAATGATATAGGTGTGGTTGAATATGATATTATAAACATATCAGAATTCTCAGACCATTATCTATACTCAGTATTTGCTAATAATAATATATCAGCCACTGATAATGAGAGATTAAATTATATATTTTTAGCTAATTTAAGTACTACTTCTCAACTCACTAATGTGTCTCCATTTGGAGATGTTATTATAAATTATGGGGCCATAAATAATCCTTTAGGATATTTTCAAACATATGCTCAAGGTTCTTCTTTTGGAGGGGGGGCTTATACTGTTGGAAAAGCCGCTAATACTAGAGTTAATAT
>Ga0181355_1000197_pt1 | contig 24551 bp, 47 predicted proteins | sample Fa13VDMM15DN_FD_130099 | JGI IMG/M metagenome (GOLD analysis project Ga0181355, IMG submission 130099) | Freshwater viral communities from Lake Michigan, USA - Fa13.VD.MM15.D.N | ecosystem: Environmental > Aquatic > Freshwater > Lake | place: USA: Michigan | collected 2013-09-23 | reverse complement strand
GCTGGCGTTCTGACAGTGGACGAGGCGCGTGAGGCTATCGGATACGAGCCGATTGGCGATGACCTACAGCCGGAAGCGGTCAAGCGCGGCGTGGCATTGCTTGGCTATGGGGCTGACGACGCGCCAAAGCATGATGATGGGGATATGTTGACCAAGATCGTTCAAGGCTATCTGGAGGGCGGCAATGAAGACGGCTGAATTCGCCCTAATCGTTGCAGCGGCGCGCAAGGAAGTCGAGAAGGCGCTGGCATCGCGGGACAGGTCGGCCATTGAAGCTTTCGCCCCGGCGTTTGCGGTCAAGGACGGTCGCTTGTTTATGTCGAGCGGCGGATCGACTGTTGACCTGGGGAATGTAATCGGCCCGCGCGGCGTTGATGGCACCGACGGCATTGATGGGAAAACCATCAAGGGGGACAAGGGCGAGAGTGGCTTATCCATTCGCGGGGAAAAGGGCGACAAGGGCGATCCGGGTGCGAAAGGTGACAAGGGCGATCCGGGCGAGGATGGGCAGGACGGCGTAGGAGTTGCCAACGCCTATGTGAGCGAAGCTGGCTATCTCATCATTGAATTGACGACGGGCCGCAAGATTACCGCTGGTCACGTCAAAGGCCGGGATGGAAAGAACGGTGAGGCGTCTGTCATCTATGGCGGCGGGGTGGGGTCATCTGGTGGCAGCGGGGCTGGAACTGACCTAGCCTATGACGAGGCCACGCGCATTCTGTCATCTTCGACTGGCGCGGGCGCAACGCTGCCTCTGTTTGACGATACGCTTGCGGGCCTTGTTCCTGCCTCTGGCGGCGGAACGGCGAACTTCTTGCGGGCCGATGGCACTTGGGCAGCGGCGTCCGGTGGCGTGTCGGATGGGGACAAGGGGGACATTGCCGTCTCGGGGTCTGGATCGGTCTGGACGATTGATGTCGGGGCGGTAACGCTTGCAAAGCAGGCCGACATGGCCACGGCTTCGGTTGTCTACCGCAAGACGGCAGGGGCTGGCGCGCCAGAGGTGCAAGCGCTAGCCACGCTCAAAACCGATCTTGGCCTGACCGGGACAAACTTGGGCGATCAGACCAGTATCGTCGGCATTACCGGCACGAAGGCGCAGTTCAATCTTGCCGCAACCGATGGTGATTTCTTATTCGTCGGGGACGTGACGCAATACACTGACGAGGCAGCGCAGGACGCTGTGGGGGCGATGCTTGACGCGTCCCTGACCTATGTTGATGCGACCCCGCTATTGCAGCGCGCGGCCCTTACGGGCGATATTACGGCGGCGGCGGGGTCTAACGCTACTACCCTCGCAACGGTCAACAGCAACGTCGGATCGTTCGGGTCATCGACGCAAGTGCCTGTCCTGACGGTTAACGACAAGGGATTGGTGACGGCTGTAGCCAATACAACAATCGTCGCCCCTACTGACTTCGGCATAAATAAGGCCATGTCTGGCCTTGTGATCTACTAGGAGCAAAACCAATGGCCACTACTCCACAATTCGGAACGACTGCCGTCTTCATTTACAACACCACGAACATCACGGCTGCGAACACGGCGGCGGATGGCACGGGCACGGTGACTTTCCTTCAGACCAACACGGCTGGCACGGCGGCGGATTGGGTCGCGGGCACGGGCGGGGCGTTCATTGATTACATCAAGATCGTCCCAAGGGGAACTAACGTCGCAACTGTCATGCGGGCCTTCTCCAACTCCAACGCGACGAACGCCACGGCGGCGAACAACGAACTGATAGATGAAGTCACATGCCCTGCATCGAATGTTTCGCAGGTCGCGGCCTTGGTTCCTGTCGCAATTTCGATCAAGCGGTGGTTCCCATCCGGCACCAAGCTTTTCGTGACCATCGGCACGGCAGTCGCAGCGGGCTTTAGCGTGACGGCTTACGGCTCGCAAATGTGAACGGGGCAACACATGCCATTCCTTCCAAGCCAACTCCCCATTCGTGACGCCAAGTCGCTTTTCTGGCCGTCAGGGTCGCCTCAAATCTATGAGGTGCCCGACAATGCAGCTATGATCTTCATGCTCCTTGTCGGGGCAGGCGGCGGGGGCGGCAACGGATTCACGGGGATTGCAGCGGCGGCTCGTGGTGGTGGGGGTGGTGGTGGTTCGGCATCGGTCACGCGCCTTTGGATACCGGCTGCGGTTCTCCCCCGCCTGCTATACGTCAACCCCGGCATTGGCGGCGCGGCGGTAACTGCCGGGGGCGCTTCATTCGTCGCACGGGCCAACGCAACTGCATCATTGACCAACATCGCAGCGGCGAACGGCGGCGGCGCTGGCGGCACGGGCACGGGTGCGGCGGCGGGTGCTAGCGGCACGGCGGGGGCTATCTCAACCGCACTGTCTAACATCTCGGGCTATGCTGGCATCCCGATTTTCAACGTAGGCCATGCGGGCGGCGCGGGCGGCGTCCAGACGGGCGCAGCCGGAACAACCATTGCATGGGGCACCACAACCCCGGGCCTATCGAGCGGGGCCGGTGGCGGCGGGGTTACGGCGGCTGACTTCGCCGGGGGCAGCATCAGCGGCGGCGGCGGCGCGGCTGACATTCCAGACATATTGGGCGGCGCAGCGGGATCGAACAACGGCGCGGGCGGGTGGTCGAACCCGAACCTGCTATTTTCAACCGGCGGCTCAGGCGGCGGGTCGAGCAACCTTAGCATCGGCGGGAATGGCGGCAATGGTGGCCCCGGCTCCGGTGGTGGGGGCGGCGGCGGCGGCACAACTGGGGGAACGGGTGGCAGAGGCGGCAACGGATTTATTCTGATCGTTCCAATCACATGAGGCAGCTATGAGAACATATTTTGCAAGCTATGAATATGCCGGATACAACGCCGCGACACAGAGTGTCATTTTCAACGTGACGGTTCTGGCAACTGACCTAGGGTCTTATGCCGACATTCTTGTTGTCACATCGCCATTTACCCGTGCTAGTCTTTTGGCCATGCTTCGCGACAAGGCAACGGAGATAGCGAACGAAAGCCTGAGCGCCGGGATTACAGCGGCGGACATTGTGGATTTGCTCTAGGGCCAAATGAATGCTGGGAACGCTTGAACTCTATGGCAACCCTCTCACGCTCTACGGAGCGTGCCAATGCGACGGCTTGCCCCCGATGCCAGAGCGCTAAGCATGACAGACAGCCAATCCGCCCGGGCCCAATGGAAGGCGCAACTCACTGTCATCAGGGCAAGTGAGCGGCGGCTGTCTAGGGTATTGGCGGCAAACTATCGCGATGGGCTGGATAAATGGGTGGCAATCGGGGTTCCAGATATCCCGATTGAAGGCAAGCGCGCAATGACTGCGGTGCTTGCCCGCATGTGGCGGGATGCGACTATTGCGGGCGGGGATATGGTTGTGGATCAAGACAAGGGTGCATACCCAAAGCTTGAAACCAAGCAAGACAAGATCACGCTATTTGAGCAGATTATGATGGACTTTATCCAACGTTTCGGCGCGGTAAAGGTTCAACAGATCATGGAAGCCACGCGAAACCAAATAGTGCGAATGATTGAAAAGGGTATCAACAACGGGCAAGGGCTTGATCAGATAGCCAAAGCAATCACCGACGCCATTCCGCAACTTAGCCGGACAAGGGCGCATATCATCGCGCGGACTGAGGTCCACACGGCAGCAATCCACGCAAGCCAAGCCGTTGCCGCATCCGCGCCTTTCCCGATGAATAAGCGATGGATCAGCGTATTCGACCATCGGACGCGGGACTTTGGCGAAGGTGACGGCATTGTTGACCAATTCAACCATCGCGCAATGAATGAAGTAACGGTTGGGCCGGATCAAATGTTTGAGGTTCCTAGCAAGAACGGAATGGTTGAATTGATGACGGGGCCAGGCGATCCGGGCGGGTCACCGGGCAATGTCATCAACTGCCGTTGCGCTTTGATTTATCGGCGTGTCGGCAGGCCATGGCCCAAGACGGGCGAAGCCTAGCGCAAGCCGAGAGAATATGTTATAACACGCTTAACCAATGAGGCGCGGAATGGAATTCAAGTCTCTAACGCTGGAACTGAAAGCCGACGCGCAAGGCGTTGTGACCGGATACGGATCAGTTTTCGGCGGTATTGATGCTTATGGCGACACGGTTATGCCGGGGGCGTTTACCAAGTCGCTAACCAAGCGCAAGCCCAAGATGCTTTGGCAGCACAATATGGGTGAGCCTATCGGCGTTTGGGATGACGCGCGCGAGGATGCAAAGGGTCTTTACGTCCAAGGGCGTCTTGCACTAAAAACCGAAGCGGGCGGGGAAGCATTTGAATTGCTTTCCATGGGCGCTATTGATGGGCTGTCGATTGGGTTCCGCACCGTTGCGGATGAGGTTGTGAAGGACGGCGCGCGATTGCTAAAGGAAGTCGATCTGTATGAGGTGTCATTCGTGACCATGCCAGCAGATCAATCGGCACTGGTGCAAAGCGTCAAGTCGCAAATGACAGAGCGGTCATTCGAGGTGATGCTAAAGCAACAAGGGTTTTCCCGTTGGGATGCAAAGATCATCACGGCGGACGGATGGAAGGCATGGGCTGGGCAGCGGGACGCTGCGGGCGCGGGCCTTGACGACGCAGATCAGCGGGACGCTGAGGCAGAGTTGAAAAATCAACTGCAACAACTCCTGAAAGGTTTGTCAAATGTCTGACATGCAAGAAATCAAGGACCTGGTTGAAAAGGTAAACGAAGCATTCGTTCCTCTCCGGGCCGAAGTCGATGCGCTGAAAGAAAAGCAGCGCGATGTTGTAACCGAAGCCAAGTTTGACGCGATGGCCAAGCAGGTCACCGATGCAATGGCTCAAATCCAAGCGATTGAAAGCAAGGCATCGGCGATGGAAGCGGCCATGCAGCGCGGGGACATGGGCGGCGGCAATGCCGACGAAACCAAGGCCCGCGCCGATCTGAGCGACTTCGTTCGCAAGGAAGGCAAGTTGTCGCTGGAAATCCGCGCAATGGCAACCGATACCAACCCCAAGGGCGGTTATCTGGTCATGCCGGAACTGTCGGCAACCGTGGTTGGCCGCGTGTTTGAAACGTCGCCGATCCGCCTTGTCGCCAATGTGGAGCAAACCGGCGCGAAGTCGCGGACGCTCCTGATTGACGACGATGAAGGATCTGCCGAATGGTCGGGCGAGCGGGCGGTTGCGACCGAAGATACCCCGGACGTTGGCAACAAAGAAATCGTGGCGCATGACATCACCGCCAAGATGAACGCGACGGCAGACATGCTCGAGGATGCGTATTTTGACCTTGCCACTTGGCTGCAGGGCAAAGGCGCAGACAAGATCAGCCGCACCGAAAACACCGCTTTCTTCACCGGCAATGGCGTCAACAAGCCGCGCGGGTTGCTGACCTATTCCGCATGGGCGGCGGCTGGCGTTTACGAGCGCGACAAGATTGAGCAAGTCAACTCTGGCGCTGCTACTACGTTCACCGCTGATGGCCTGATTGACGCGCAAGCCGCGCTGAAAGAGGACTACCAGGCGAGCGCTGTCTGGATGATGAAGCGGGCATCCTTTGGCGCTGTCATCAAGCTGAAAGGGGCCGATAACTTCTACTTTGGCCAGACGATGCTGAAGGACGGCGTCACCGGAATGCAGTTGCTTGGCAAGCGCATCATCTTTGCCGATGACATGCAGGCAATCGGCACCGGGTCGAACCTGATTGCGGCTTACGGTGATTTTGGCCGTGGATATACCATCCTCGACCGGATTGGCCTGCAGGTTCTGCGCGACCCCTACACCGCAGACCCCTACACCGTGTTCCGCCTGCGTCGGCGCACTGGTGGCGATGTCACGTCATTCGACGCGATTAAACTTGTCAAAGCGTCGGCATAAGGAGCAACACCATGGCAAAATTCGACACTGTAAACGACGCCTCTTGGGTTCTGCTTGGCAAGCTGACCTTCTCCGGCACATCGACCGTAACCACGTCGCTTGTGGACATGCAGGGTTATGACGCCTTGGATATCTGCATCCTGAACGCGACGGTAAACGATGCGGGCGCGGCTGGTGGCCATACGATCAAGCTGCAAGAGGCTGACGTGACCACGGCGGCAAGCTTTACCGATGTGGCCACTACCAATGGCGTCAATGGCGCTGTCACCGTCTCGACCACCTTGGACACAGACGACGACAAGATTGCTGGAGTGCTGGGATACATTGGCGGCAAGCGTTACGTTCGCGCATCCGGCACTGGCACCGCGCTTTCGGATGGCATCGTCTATGTGATGGGTCGCCGTTCGCGCGGCGGCATTGCAAAGCCGCCAACCATCGTCGGATCGGCGACGGCTGCAACCTGATTTTGACAGATGGGCGGGGAAACTCGCCCATTCTCAAAGGCAGGAGGGCGTATGAAACTTTCCGAAATTATCAAACCCATCCGCCCCGCGACATTTGCTGAGAAGTCAGCAACACGGATTGCAGGCGTTTCGGGCTTCATCCAAAGGACGTTCAAGCCGTGACATACAATCGCCGCACAGCGACAATCATCACCGCCCCGGCTTCCTTGCCTGTATCGGTTGCAGATGCGAAACTATTCTTGAACCTTGAAAGCACGGCAGACGATGCGCTGATCGAGGCGTTTATCTATGCGGCGGCTGATGCTGTGCGGCAGTATTGCAAGAGGTCGCTGGTCGCGGAAACGCTGGAATTGCGCATGGATGGCTTTCCGCAATACAGCTTGGACCGTCTGGACCGCTTGGGGCCGGGGGTTCACATGGTTTCGATACCATATGAGGAAGGCGCGCCAAATGTGATTGACTTGCCATTCGGGCCGGTTGCTTCCATCACGTCGATCACCAGTTACGCGCGCGACAATTCAAGCGCGGTGTTTTCATCGGCCAACTATGGCTTTGACGTGGGCCGGGTGTATCTGAATGAGGGATCAACATGGCCATCCGATCTTCGGAGGGTTGATGCGGTGGCCATTCGGTATGTGTCCGGCACGTCGCCAATTCCCTACGCGATTTTGCAAGCGATCAAGATCCACGTTGCCGCGATGTATGAATGCCGCGAGGGCTGCGAAATGCCAATGGTCTGCAAGGCCATGCTTGGACCGTATCGGCGGCTTGATCAGATGGGCTTTTCATGACCTGCGCCAAGTATGAAATAGGCAGCTTGCGGCAGTCGGTCACGATACAGGCCAAGGACCGCGTTACAGACGGTCAGGGCGGGTTTATCGTGTCTTGGGTCACTGTATCGGGGGCACCAACGCGGGCAATGATTACGGCCGCTCCGGGGGCCGAGAAATGGGGATTCATGCGCCAAGCGCCCGGTAACACGCTCAAGATGGTGACGCGCTGGTTTGATGGCGCTACGGCGGCGCAGCGGGTGCTATGGGACGGCAATGAATACGCGGTCCTAGGGGTGGTGGACGCGGATGGGCTTGAGGCTTGGCTTGATTGGCGCTTGTCCGATGGGGTGGCGTCATGACGCGCGTTGGCGTTCAAATGCAGGGCATGGCCGAGTTGGTGGCGCAACTTAAGGCGCTGGGCGCTGATGCGGATGATGTGTTGGACCGGGTCAAGTTCGAGTTGGCATTTGATACGCAAGCCTTAGCCATTCAAGGCATTCAGCACAGCGGCGGCGGCGGGCGCACCTATGAGAAATACAATCCGCGTCGGTCGCATACCGCATCCGCGCCGGGAAAATATCCTTCAACTGACACGGGGCGGCTGAAGGATTCGATTGGCGTTGACAGCGATATGGCCGACCGTGGCAAAACGATAACGGTTGGCACGGCTGTGAACTATGGCCCGTTGCTGGAGTTTGGCACAAGCCGAATGGCGGCGCGGCCTTGGTTGCTTCCATCGTTCAATGTTGCTAAAATCGGCGTTGAAAAAGAATTGAAATTGCGCATCGAAGCGCTGGCAAAGGGGCTATAGCATGGCACTGACAACGACTATCCGCGCATTCCTTCGCGCAACGCAAACCGGATCGAATGACTTTGGCGGGCCGACATTGACGCCGGATATGGACGCCACGTTGAGCCTGACCGATGGAACGGTGGTAAACACTGCTGATCTGTTGTTCATTGACCAGCGCACGGTTGCCAGCGCAACCAATGACGACTTGGACCTTTCCGGGGTTCTGACAAACGCTTTCGGCCAAACATTCACGGCGGCTGAATTGGTCGGGCTGTTCATCATCAACAAGGCGATTGATGGAACTGCCAACACGACCAATTTGACCATAGGCGGCGGGAGTAACCCGGTTGTCGGCTTCTTGGGCGGAACCACTCCGACCATCGGACCAATCCGTCCAGGAGGGTTTCTTTACATCGCTTCGCCGGATGCGGCTGGCATTGGCGCGGTAACGGCAGGCACTGGTGACATTCTGCGGATTGCCAATTCGTCGGGCGCGGCTGCAACCTACCAAATCGGCATTGTGGCGCGGTCTGCCTAATGTTTGAGAATGTCGCGCAACAGATTGTCTATTCCCGATTGAACGGCGCGATTGGTTGCCCTGTGTTTGATACCGCTCCGTTTTTGCCAGAGGCCGCACCGGGAACAACTTTCCCCTATTGCGTGATTGGGGCAGATACGTTGGTCGCATGGGATACAGACGACACGCGCGGCGCGGAATGCACGGTGACATTGCATTTCTGGTCGCGCGCATCGGGGTTTGCAGAGGTCAAGGAATTCATGGGCGCGGCCTATGGGCTTTTGCATCGTGCAAACCTTGTCAAAACGGGGTATAGTGTAACAGACTGCTTGTTTGAGTTTTCCGAGGCAATGGCCGACCCGGACGGCATAACGAAACACGGGGCAACACGCTACCGCCTCACATTACAGGAGACTTAAGAAATGGCTGGTGCAAACGGACGCGCGCTAACGATTAGCTGGGACTCGACCACGCTCGCCGGGGTTCGGACGCGGGGCTACACGCTCACCAATGATCACGTTGATGTCACGACCGATGATGACAGTGGTTGGCGCACCTTGCTGGCCACGCCGGGGATGCGGTCGGTTGAGGTGACGGTTGGCGGCGTTTCGTCAGACCAGATCCTTATCGCCGCAATGATGGCGGCGAACGTGGCTGGTGAGCCAATTTCGATTGGACTTCCGACCACAACCGGAACGCTGGCAGGCACGTTTTTTGTTTCATCGTTTGAGCAAAACGGGGAACACGACGGCGCGGTCGAGTTTTCGGCAACGTTCATGTCGAGCGGCGCGGTTGTCTATACGGCGGGTGTCTAATGCGGGAAATCAACGCAAGCCTTGGCGGACGTGATATCACGTTGCGCGCGACGTTCGCAGCGGCAACCGAGATTGCGCAAATGGTGGCCGACCCTATCGCCTTTGCGCGCGAGGCCAATATTGCGGCGGCAATGCCGGGGTATGTGCCAAAGGTGACGTTTACCGTCGCTAATTTGCCTATCCTGATCTGGATTGGCATGAAAGCAGCAGGCGGCGGGGACACATTGCAGCAGGTGCAAGCCATGGTTTTCGACGCGGGGTTTCCACAGGCAATGTCGATTGCCGACGGATATCTGGCGTTGATTGTTGCGCCGAAGTCTGAAAGGCCGGTTGATCCGGCAGAATTGGACGCTTCGCCGGGGGAGTGACGTGGGCTGCATTCGCGCGCCGTGCATATCAAGCGGCGCGCGATTGGGGAATACAGCCCAGCGAATTCTGGTTGATGTCACCGCAGGAATGGTGGTGGGAAATGGACGCCAGGCTAGACACGCAGGATGAGATCAATTCCATCCGTGACGGCAAGGGGCAAAAGGGCGGCGGGTTTACCAAGGCGGAATGGGCTAAGGCGCGGGTGGAACACAAGGCAAAGATGAATGACCGAACTTAGCGCGCTCAATATCAAGATTACCGGCGATGCTGGCGATTTGAAGGCAGCCGTTGCCGCCGCTAATGGCGATCTTGCAAAGCTGGTTGCGGGCGCCGAGGCTGCTGGCCTTAAAATTAGCGGGCTTGGGAACAAGTTTACCAAAGTTGGGGGCGCGGCAACGTCCAGCGGCTTGGCGATGCGCGGTGTTGCGCAACAGCTTTCGCAGGTTGGCCAGCAGACAATGGCAACCGGCAACTTTGTGCAGGCGCTGGCCATTCAGTTGCCTGATATTGGCATTGGGTTTGGCGCATTGGGCGGCGCGATTGGTTTGGTTGCGGGTATCGCGCTGCCAATGCTGATTAACGCGTTCGGCGGGGCCTCTGATAAAGCAAAGGAGATGCAAGATCAAATTCAAGCTGCAGGTGACGCAGTTGCAGCCTATTCCAACGCGGCAAAGTTGGCAATTACGCCAATAAACGAAATGATTGCAAAATATGGTGAATTGGCTGGTGCTGTTCGTGAAGCCAATATTCAGGTTTCGGAATTGGCGCGCGGGGATGCAATGCGCGCGCTTGATGCGCTGTTGAGCAGCAGCGGATTCAATGTTGATGGTGGTGCTGGCCTTGATGCTATTGCGGCGGTCAGTCAGGATTTTCGCGCGCCATCCGAGGAGATGATAAAACTAGCCGATGCGGCAGTTGATGTGCAATTCCAAATTTCAGAGATTGCGCGAACTTATAAGCTTACCGCCGATCAGGCCCTAAACTTGGCTGTGGCTAGCGACCGTGTTCGTGACAGCGCCGGGAAAAGCGCAGATGAGCAAGTTGCGGCGACATCGGCGCTGCGCGATTATCTGATCGAGATTTACGGGTCTGCAGATGCGGCCAATGAGGCCACCAACGGCTTAGTTGAAGCGCTAAATGCGGCGGCAATCGGCGCGGCAAATCTTGCATCCATTGATATGGCTGGCCCTATCGGTGCTGCGGCTGGAGCCGCCGCGCGGTTGGCGGATAATCTTGCCGCTGCATCCAGCGCCAGGGACAAGCTTGGCCAAATGGCGGTGGAGTTTTCCCCAGGCGGTCAGGCGCTAATGGCATATGGAAGCCGTGGCGGCAATGCAGCCCAAGGCGCGATTGCAGACAGGAACGCGCCTGCAGCCGATTTGGGCGGTGTCGGGGGCGGAAGCCCGATGTTTGCCGAATTGGAAAGCGTGCAATCAAGCCTGATGTCGCAAGAGGCATTGCAGCTTGAAAGCTACACCCGGCAACAAGAGCAACTTGCATTGTTCCTAGAGCAAAAGCTGATTACGCAACAAGAATACGCCGCAATGTCCGAAGCATCGCAACAGCAGCATTCCGATGCGATGAGTGCAATCGACGTTTACCGATATGGCGACGGCCTGCAAAAGGCCGGGGCGTTCTTTGGTGATATGGCATCTGCACTTGCGGGCGGCAATGAGAAGATGCTGAAAATCAGCAAGGCGTTCGGCGCGGCTGAGGCACTGATCAACGCTTGGCGGGCCTACGCTCAGGCGCTGGCAACACCAGGCATGAACCCGCTACAGAAGTTCGCCCTAGCGGCTAAGGTTCTCGCGGCGGGCATGGGCGCGGTTAACGCAATCAAGGGCGGTGGCGGTGGCGGCGGCAAATCATCGGCGGCGGGCGGGGCTGGTGCTGGTGCCGTCAGCCCGACGCAAACGCTTAACTTCACTGTGACGAATGACCCGTTCGGGTTTGGCGAGCGGATTGTCAGGCAAATCGCAACGCAGCTTAACGAGTCGCGGCGCAATGGCAGCAACATCATAGCGAGTGTCCGATGACCATATCCACAGCGGGCTACACGGTCGGGGATAACGAGGCGCTAACACACGCCCGCATCCTATATACGCCGATCACTGGCACGGTCACGGCGGGCGGCACAAACGGCGATTATGCGACAAATGACTATACGTTCCAGCGGTGGGCAGCGGGGGCATTGCCTGCAACGTGGGTTTTGGTGACGGCTGCGGATGCATCGGTTGATACCGTTTTCATCGCGGCGCACAACCTTGGCAGCACGGGTTGCACGGTCGTCATCAGCACGGCGGCAACCGTTGGCGGCGCGCATACGACGCGGGCAACCATTGTTCCGACAGACGACAGCACTATCGCCGTGATGATCAATGCCGCGGCATCGGCTGGTATTCCCTACGTTATCCGCGAAATCAAGATTGCACTTTCCGGCGCGTCGGCGGCGGCTGAAATCGGCATCATTCGCGCGGGCGTGGCATTGCAGATGGAACGGCCCGTATTCGGAGGCGTGACACCTATCGGCCTTTCGCGGGTTATCGAGACACGCCACAGCATCAGCGAAACTGGGCAATGGCTGGGACGCACCGTGCAACGCCAGGCGCGCCGAACGCAGATGGATTGGCAGAACATTTCGGCGGCATGGTATCGCTCTACTTTTCAGCCGTTTGCGCTGACCTTGCCGCAATACCCTTTCGGGCTGATCCAGAACGCGGCGCGAATGCCGGAAAGCGTGGCATGGTGTTGGACTGATGAAAGCCCCGCACCGGAAAACATGGGGACGCGCGATCTGATGTCTGTATCGCTTTCAATTACGGGGTTTCTGGAATGACCTTCGCAAAAGAACCAATAACAGTTGTCGAGATTGTGCAGCCTCTTTGCAGTCGGGTGAACGGCACCGCGCCATGCTTGGCAACTGGGGATAAATGCTGGAATACCGACGCGACTTGCACTTACGTCACAGCGCTGGATTTGACGGATGAAGTCGTCATGCGGTTTGTGCATCCTGTCTCTAACCGATATTCAACGGCGGCAAGCGCATTCCAGCCTAGCACGGCCTTTCCTGCATTGATGGCGGTTGATACCGCTCCGACGGTTTTGAACGTGGGCGCGGGAAATGAGAACCTTTCACCGCTAGGGCTTCGGGCTGTTGCGACTGTCGCAATTAAGGACTTCCCATATAACGATATTGGGTTTGATCCTTACCTATCGTCGCGGTCATATGATCCAATGACGCGGGGCAGCTTCTGGTCAAAGTGGCTTGCGCGTAATCCGTTCCATACCGGCTATGTTCTGCGGATATATGACGGATACTTCGGCGATGCACTAAGCGCGATGATCAAGCGGGAATATTCCATTGAGAAGATCGACGCGTCCAGATCGTCGGTAAAGATCACGGCAAAGGATATTCTGCGCAAGGTCACAGATACCGAAGTATCCGCGCCGTTCCTTTCGCCAGGATCATTGTCAGCTTCATTAACCGCCGTCGCTGTAACATTCCAAGCGGCTGGCGCGGTCTTGGCAGATTATCCGGCAACCGGTTGGTTGCGGATCAATTCGGAAATAGTGGCATACACCGCGCGCGCTATTGTCGGCAGTAATGTCGAGTTTACTGGGGTAACGCGGGGGCAACTCAATACAACGGCTGCGGCTCACAGCCAATACGACGTGGTGCAGCGAGTGCTTGCCTATGTCAATGAGCCATTTACAGACATAATATACGACCTGTTGACTGTATGGGGTTTAGTCCCAACTGCATATATTACCAAAGCGGATTGGGATGACGAGTTTGCAACGTGGCGGCCGCTTTACTCATTCACGGCATACATCGCCAGTCCGGTTCAAATCCAGCAGCTTGTCGGGGAATTATGCCAGCAGGGGCTTGCCAATGTATGGTGGGATGAGCGGGTGCAGAAAATCCTGTTGCGCGCTCAGCGTCCAAACTATGCGGCAGCCACACTGACGCAGCGCGATCATCTTATTGCTGATAGCGTGATGATTGAAGAAAGCCCGAATGATCGGGCAAGTCAGGTCTATATTTACCACGGGCTTCGCAATCCGACCCTTAGCGTTTCTGACAAGTTTTCGTTTATTAGTGCCGAAGCGATTATTGACGTTGATAAAGAGCGTCAATACGGTGAAAGCAAGATCAAGGAAATCTTTTGCCGGTGGGTAAATACTAGCATCATTGCGCGCACACTTGGCGCGGCTTATTTGCAGCGGTTTAAGGACGTTCGCAAGCAAATAACATTCAACTTGGCTGCGAAGGATATTGCATCAGTTTGGACCGGGGACGTTTTGCAAATTGAGCATTTCATGTATGTTGACTTTACCGGCCTTGAGAAAGTTGGGCAATGGTTGATCACATCAGCAGAAACGGTGGAACAAGGCGGGGTTTATCGTTTTGTGGCCGAAGATAATGAAAGCGCGGGCCTGCTTTGGGATTGGGTTGATGTATCCGAAACAGGCGCGACTATTGATGTCGGTTGCTGGGTTGATGCAGCGGGCACGGATGGGGCGGGAAATCTAATCCCTTTCAGGTGGATATGAAATGACGACATATACGGCTATCAGCAATACACTCGTGCAAGTGGGCGCGTATCCATTTGCCACAACAATTCAGGCGCTGCGGGATAACACTGTCGCGCTTGGAGAAAATGACGCGACTGTGCCAGTGGCAATTCGCCTGCCGGTGCAATTGCTTGGAACGCTCACCACAACCAGCGGGGCAAGTCAAACGCTTTCCAGCTTGGTACTTACGCCTTACCGGTTTCTGAGGCTGGTATTCGTTGGTGTTAGCTCCAACTTTGGAGCAGCCGAGATAACTGTTGGCGGCGGGATTGTGACAGTCATGACTGCCACCAGTAACGCTTGGACCGGCATAGTGGACGTGGATTTGACGGACGGGTCATATTCTGCAAATCTGGCCGCAACGAGCGGCGGCGCGTCATCCCCGCGCGCAGGAGATTGCACTCTGACAACCGTCAGCACTTCTATCGTTGTCTCGCAATCCTCGGGGTCTTTTGACGCAGGCGCTATTCGCGTATATGGGGTAAGATAATGTTTGAAGTCATCACCAACGCAGAGACCGGGGAAATCACAATCCGCGATTTCACGCCGGAGGAAATCGCAGCAAGGACACCTGACCCGGCGCTTGTCCTTTCCAAGTGGCGGGAAACGGCCAAATGCACCAGAATGCAGGGCATCCTTGCGCTAGGTGAATCCCGATGGGCCAAGGTGCTGGAATACCGCGCGACAGCCACATGGGCCGAAAAGGTTGTCATTGATGACGCAAGAGATTGGCACCGGGCTTCGCAGAATATCGCGTTTTTCGGCTACCTACTCGGGCTGAGCGATGCGGAGATTGACGCACTATTCACCGCAGCCCAGACCATTTCCACTTAGGCCAATGGCATAGCGGTTTTCCCGCAGGTATGTTATAACGACCGGGCGACGATTGATGCTTGGTCTGGCTCGGTATGACGTAAACCACGAAAGGAACGATGATGACGCAAGAACGCGAACTGTTGAAATCCATCCAAGCCGCAAAGGCCGCGATGGTGCGAGACCTAAAAGCCCTGCAACAAATCCAGAAAGACGCGGGACGGGCTGATGCTGGCAACGCGGTATTCTTGGCGCGGTCAATGCTTGATGTCTGGCATGGAAACGCAACGCGAGACCTGTTCCAATTCTTCCCGGAACATGTGTTGGAAATCGTGATCATGGGGCCGGGCCGGTGAACCAATACCAGGTCGCCTATTCGCTGGCCTTGCTGGCGCTGTCTATCCCCTCATGGGGGCGGCAACGCTATGCGCTGGTCTGTCTGGCGGGCAATCTGGTGGCGATGCTGGCGGTCTGTCTGGCGATGGATATGGGGCTGGATAAGGACACTTCCCGGCTTTCCATGATGATCGTGGATCTGGCAACGGGGGTTGCGCTGGCAATGCGACCCGGCTTGGCGCGAATTATTGCGGCGGGCTATGCGGTGACGGTTCTGCTGTATGTGCCTGTAATTGAAGGGGTTTTCACGCGAGACGAAGCGTGGTTTGCGATAATCTATGCTGTATCGACAACGCAGATCGTGGGGCTTGGCCTTGGAACATTTGGCAGTAATGGTGGCGGCGGTAGTCGCAGACGTTTTGTTAATCCGGTTTCTATGGCAATTCCGCATCGAGGTGTGGCAATGGCTGGTGGACCGATTTCATCAAATCATGGCAATGGTCAGGAATAAAGATGACGCCGGAAGATGAAAAAGCCATAGCCAGAGAGGCGGCTGATCGTGCAACGAAAGACGCGAATATGGAAAACCGAATAGCGAACCTTGAGGCTCAAGCTGGATGGCTGGTCAAGGCCGTGATCGGCGGCGCGCTGTATTTGGCTTCGCAGGTTTGGGCGTTCGTGTCAGGCGGAGGCGCGTTTAAGTGACAAAGATTGCAGCCTTAGCCATGATCCTGCTTTCCGGCGTTAATGCTTGGATAACATTGGCGCATGAGCCTGATGTGAAAATCTCTACGGAGGTGACGGAATGAGCATCGAAGGGCGCAAGGCTTCGCTTCTGTTCCGCGTCAAGCAATTCGGCGGGCCGTTGAATGAGCCTGCCGTGCTGGCGCAGTTTCTGGCGCAAGTCGAACACGAGAGCGGCGGCTATCGCTATGTCCGGGAAATCTGGGGACCGACCAAGGCACAGAAGGGATATGAGGGCCGAAAAAACCTTGGCAACACTGAGCCGGGGGACGGCAAGCGGTTCATGGGCCGGGACTTGCTACAGGTCACGGGGCGGGCCAATTACCGCACCTTGACGGCATGGGTGCGCAAGACGTTCGGCCAAGGCCCTGACTTTGAAGCCGAGCCTGAGTTGCTGGAAAGCCCGGAGTGGCTGGGCATCGGGGCGATCTGGTATTTCCTGACCCGCAAGGATCTTCTGCGGTTCTGCCGGGACGGCAATATCGAGATGGTCACGCGCCGGGTGAATGGCGGGTTGAACGGCTATCCTGACCGGATGCAGCGCTATGACCGGATTGCGCTGGATATGCTTGGGTTTGTCAATTTGAAGTCGTTCCAAGGCGCGTATGCCCTTGCGGTGGACGGCATCAGCGGCCCAAAGACGCGGGCGGCTATGCACGCGGCACTGACATCAATGTCTGTTGCTGACAGCGGCAAGCCCTTTTCTAGCGCCAAAGCGCCCCCGCTGGCCCCGTCCAAGCCCACGGCGGCACCTGCACCGGCAAAACCCGCCAAGCCCCGCACAGGCCCCGCTTTGGCGGTCGGTGGCGCGGTTGCCGTGGTCTATGCCGCTTGGGATACGATTGCCGGATGGTGGCAGTCGTTCATGAACCTGTTCTAAAAGGATACGATATGGCGCTCGACAACGCACGATTGACCGTCTACGCGACCGGCGCGGTTGGGGTGGTCGGCATCTTCGCTGCGGCCTTCGGGCTGGCAGAGTTTGACCACGCAACCGGCATGATCGACATTGCCCCGTTCAACGCCTACGCGCTGGCGGCGGCGGTCCCGGCAGTCGTTTCGCCGTTCCTTGCATCGGTGGCGGTGTGGTTCAAGTGGGGGCGCAAGACGTGATCGCCGCCGTCTGGGCATTCTTCGCCTCGTCCGCCATTGGCCGGATGCTGGCCAAGATCGGCGCGGCGGTGCTGCTGGTCGTAACCTTCGGCGCATACCAGCGCAGGAAGGGCGTGAAGGCCGAACAGGCCAAGCGGGCGGCGGCAGATGCAAAGGCTCATCGAGAAACAACCGAAAGGGTGCTACATGAAACCGCTTCTGATGATCCTGCCGCTGATATTCGTGACCGGATGCGTGACCGCGCCGGGAAGCCTTGACGGTTACTGCGCCGCGTCTGAACCTGCCGTTAAGGCGCTGGCAGGGGTGCTGGCTGACACGATGGACGAAGCCGCGCTGCGGGCCGGTGATCTAGTGATCCGACAGCGGGATGCGGCGTGTATGTGAGCGCGGGGGTGCTTTCATCGTTCCGACCTGCACCGTAGCGCAGAACCCCATAGGCATTCCTTGCGGCCATCCGGCGCACTCACCCGCAAACCCTACACCCCATCCCCATGCAGCGCAAGCTTTTCACGGCCCAGGCTTGCCAATGAAAGCCCGCCACATCTGACCGCATTGGGCGCGTGTCAGGGGGTGGTAGGTTCCACCATCGCCTCCATCATTGCACAGACGCGGGAGGCGTAGTCAGCCTCGGCGGCGGATTGGGCGGCTTCGATGGTGTCAAATCGCTCAGGTGCTGTATATGTCGGGGGGAAGTCATCATATTCAGCCAAGATGAATTTGAAACAAAGGCCGCCAAGGTCGATCCCTGCTGAATATTTTACCGGCTCGATTTTTGGGTCTAAGGCAACTATCATCATGTGACCGCCTAATGCGTTGGCTTTGAACCTCGTGCATATCTCGGTCACTGGAAACCAAACCAGCGGCTTTATCCGTATCCCGCGCTCGGCGAGGTCTGAGGGGGTCATGGGGTTGGATCCTTTGCAACATCATCGCGGGTTTCAAACATGGTGACTTTCCCGGCGATCCAGACGGCGACGGATGATCCGTCCGCATTCACAAGATTCAGAAACCAGCGGTCTTTGTCGAGGCGCTCAAGATGCCCGCCGCCGTCGCTGACCACTTCGTCAATCTGACCTTTGCGGTCCAGTTCAAGCCGTGGGGTCATCCCTTCCCCTCCTCAATAGCAATCAGCGCGGCCATGTCGGCCAGAAACAGGGCAAGCGCGGGGGTGGCGGCGGTTGCACCGTGCGTTGGGTATGGCGTCCACTTCGGCCAATCTTCGCCTTGCGGGTGGTAAACGCCAGCCAGCCAGTGACCGGTCGTAAACTGGTGAAGGGTCTCGACGCGCCATCCCGGCAGAACCGCGTCGTGAAAGGCTAGGGCGGCGGCGGTGGAGCCGCGCAGCATGATCTTATCGACTGTCAGCACTGACGCCGGTTCAATTTGCCCCACGTCATGCGCCTCCGATGTCATCCGCCACGCGACGGAGAGGGCATCGTCAATCCGCTCCTCTTTCGCCGCGTCATACAGCGCGGTCAGCTTGGCAAGGCGGGTCATGCCTCACAACCCATCTCGGCGCGGGCCAAATAATCGGTTCGCGACATTGATCGGTGGCCGGTGACGTAGCCGAATTGTGACAACCGGACCCTCACCGCATCGAAAAATGGGTTATAGCCCACAAAGGCTATGCCGCTGCCGGTTCGCGTGTAAACAAACGGCTTCTTAGCAAGCCAGAATTTGACGCGGGCAATCATTTCAAAATCCCCGAAAAGACGATCTCTTGTTCAATAGACGGGCAAAAGCCTTCGTGGGCCAGTGCGGGGTTCGGAAACGCTGGCCCGCCGTCATCTTTATCGTCCATCTCATCCATCCTTGTATGAAAGCCCCCGGCCACAGGGAACTGGCGTGGCCGGTGTAGTTGGCCAGGCGCAAGGAAAGCGCCAAGCTGGGAGGTCAGTCGATCACGATGCGGTGGCAGGCGATGCGGTCGCAGTGGTAGTCAGCGGCTTCTTTCGTGGTGTTGAAATCGCCGAACGCGTTGTTCGAATACTCATTCACCCAGAACACGCGCGGCTCGCGGTGTTCCTTGATGACGCGGAACCACCAGGCCATCGAAGTCCAGTCGCAATCACCGGCATCCGCGGTCCATCGCGTCCCGCTCCATTCCCGCGCTTCAATCCGCGAATTCGGATGCACCGGGCATTCCCCGCCGTTCCATCCGTGCCAGTTGCCGTCGCTGTAGTCGGTCATCACATTCCTCCCTGCGCCAGAACCAAAAACACCACGGCCCCGAAGGCAACCACGAAAACGGCGGTTTCAAAAATCGCGCGACGGATCATCACACATCACCCCATGTATCTTCCTGCACAGCGGCAAGCACCTCAAGGCGCAAGCCCCGCGTTTTGATCAGCGACAGAAGCGCGCGGATCGTTCCTGCAACTTCCACCTCGTCGGCACCGTCCAAGGCATCGCAGACAGCGGCGAAGCGGTCGCCAAAGGTGATCGGCTCAACCCGTTGCGCTTCGGCAAGCTGGGCGATGGCGTCACTAAGACGCAAAACCTCGGATTGGCGGCGTGAAAAGATGCTCATTCCCCCGCCTCCGTTTCGCGTTCGTTTTGTTCGGCTTCCCAATCGGACACCCGAGCATCCCCGATCATTGACACGATTTCCGCACGGTTCCCTGCGATGTCGATTGCCCCGTCATTGTCATAAGCCCAAGCCCCGACAAGCTTGCAGACTGAAAACTGGTAACGGCCATAGCCGGATGAATGCGTATCGCTGTAGCGTTCCTCGCTATCCCATTCTATGGAAAAGCGGGCTTCGAAAATCCGAAATGTGCCGTTTACATAACCGGCAAAGTCAGTGCCTTCGCCAGTGTCCGCAACCTTTTCGATTTGCTGGACGATGGCTAGAGCGGCAAGTGGTGTGAGGTTTTGCATTCAGTCTCTCCCTTGATTGCCTGTTGACATTACCCGACGTTGGCGGGACAGTAAAGAGGCAAAATCACACTGGAGCGAAAAATGCCAAAGGTTGAATTGACACTGAGCGACGACGAAAAGCGAACGTTGCAGAAGGCTGCAGATCTGCGCGCGTTGAAGCTGGCGACCTGGTGCAAGGCGCATCTGTTGCTTGCAGCGATGGAGAAGGGCGAATGACTTGGCAACCGATTGAAACAGCGCCGAAGGATGGCTATTATTTCCTTGCGTTTTACCCAGCGGAAGATGGTGAAGAAGCGTTTTATGATGTGACATCGTGGCCGCAGAACAAGGAAATGGCCCGCTATTATGGGTTGATGCGGAATTCTGTGGACCCCACCCACTGGATGCCTCTGCCGGAACCTCCGCAATGACCGCCGCCCTGCAAACCCTGATCAACATCGCCGCCAACCCGGCCCCCATGCCAGAGGAGATTGACGCATGACGTGGCAACCGATTGAGACCGCGCCGAAAGACGCCAGCATTTTGCTGGCCGTTTGGAATGCCGATAGGCCTTACTACTGCCGAGAAGTCGGATGGTGGGAAGAATCGGATGGTGGCTTCTGGTCAATTCAAGTGATGGGTGAACCCACCCACTGGATGCCCCTTCCACCGCCCCCGGTGACGCCATGACCCAACGCGGATACGGCGAACCCGGCACTGACCGTGGATCAAGCGGCGGAACACCTCGTGCACTTGCGACCAAGTTCGTTACGCGCGATGATGCAATAGCTATGGCGTCTCGGGCGTTTTGGCGTGGCGCGTTGTTCGCTGCGATTGTTATGGGCGGGGCTTGGGTCGCGTCACTCACCTAACTGCCTGTGGCGGTCCTCTCCCCCGTCACGCAACTAGCCCGCCCTGAGTGATCAGCGGCGGGCCTTTTTATGATGTGGAAGGTAGAGCGCGGCGCTGCAAATGCGGGTGGAGCCGCATAGTCATGTCGTGTTGCACCACGAGGCCGCGCTCTGGTGGTGCGTCCCCAGACCCTGATGCGCGCGACACGCAGTGCGGGCTTGATCTAGCGCATACGCACCGCCAGAAAGCGGTTTATGAGCGGCACGGTCCTGCAGAACCTTTACGGCGTCCGGGTTTCCAAGGTTACGGCTGGATATTCCACCAACCTCCCGACCTCGCCCTTCTGGGTGCGCTCGACCAGGAACTTCCCAATCCAGAAGCGTGAAAGACCATGATAACGACGCCGCCGCTCACTGCATAACAATATCACCGCCCGCCCATCGCTTCAAGCATCTTCGCCACCCGTGTTAGCAGCTCCGCCGATAATCCATGCACGACATAGAACGCCTTGGGCGAGTAATGGTAAGCCCCTGGCCCATATTCGCGCCGATGATGTGGCGGGCAAAGCGGCAGCACATTGAAGCCAGACCGGGGCTTGCCTTCGTGATGCACCTCGACCCCATAGCAGCCGCAGGCCATGCACGGCAGGCCCTTGACCGCCTCCATATGCTCCCAAGCCCCTAGCGCCTTCTCTGCGGCCTTGTGCGCCCGTTTCTTGGCGCTGATCTTGGGAATGGGCTTACGGGGTTTGGGGCCGGGCTTGCCGGTCTTCTGGCCAAGCGGGCCGCGGCCTGCTAAATCGACCATTGACCGCCTCGCCTTTCCTAAACCAACCAGACCCCGCCTCGACCGCCTCGCCTTTCCTGAACCTACCAAACCCCGCCTCGACCGCCTTGCCCAGCGCCCGCCTATCCGGCAAGCGCCACATCGCGCGAAAGCTGCGCAACGATTTCCTCAATCGGCGACACGTCGACGCCAGCGCTTTCCGCCGCGCCGCGATACCGTGCCAGCCATGCCCGCAATGATTGCGCGCCTTGGGCTTGCAGTTCGGCCATAGCCTCGCCGCTTTCCGGATCAAACGGTTCATAGCCCCCGCCAGACTTTCGCCCCGCCATCGGCGAAACATAGGCCGGGAATTCCCGCGTCGTGATCTGCACCACGCTGCCCGTTCCGGGTGCCTGACTTACCGTTGCCACGATCCGCAAACCGCTTGCCATGCGCCGAGCCAAGTCGATCCGGTGCTGCCGTGCTGCGGCTTCGTCATCCATGCCGAAGAACAAGTCATAAGCCTCATGTTCCGGCTGGCATTGAAGCCAGTCGATGAATTCGGCTGCAATGAACATGTTCCGGCCCGTGCTGGCAAGGTATCCGTCGATGATACGTTGCCGGTCTTTTTTAGAAAATGCCATTTCAGTCTCCTTTGTTTCTGTTAACCGGCTGACCCTGCCGCTCATGCCTATCCGCTACTCAACCAAACGCGCCTCAACCGCCTGAACTCGCCAGCCCCGCCTCGCCTCAACCTGCCGAAGCTTGCCCGACCGTCCTAGACCGCCGTGCCCCGCCCAACCGGGCCTTAACCGACCACGCCGCACCGGACCCCGCCATGCCCAGCCTAACCAAGCAACGCCACGCCTCAACCCGACCGCCATAACTCTCCAGTCCGTGCCTTGCGTTGCCATACCTTGACCGCGAAGGGCGGCCTTCACCGCCCCCGCCAATTTCATGCCGCCCGCCGACCACGCTCTTCATGGAGCATGTCGAGAAGGGCTTGCGTGTCTTCATCTGCGCACTCGGGGTTCGCCATTGCGGCCTCATGAACCGCGCGCCCTTCTGCCTTGATCTCTTGGATCAAGTCGTGCCATTCGCCACCATCTGGCCCGGTAACGGCGAAGGTGCCAAACGAACCGCGCCCCTTCTCTTGCCGAAAATCGCCAATTCCGACGATCACGCCAGCATTGGCCAGAAGTGAAACGATAGCATGAGCCGAAAGAGTTGGCGAAATGTAAGCGATATTGACCTCTGCCACCCATCGTGGAAGAAATGCCCGCGTCCGAATGTCAGGGGTTTTTGCCATATCGGCGCTGCGAACAACGTCCATTTTCAGGAACGGCTTTCCCCACATGCGGATTTTCTGTTCGGGCAGGAAAAGCAGCCGCTGGACGCTGGACTTGGTAACGCCGGGGGTCTCCAGCGCCGCCGTGGCCATTGCGCCCTTTACGCCGGGGGCAGGAAAGCCAAGAAGCGTTTCCCCGCCAGGAAGGCGATATACGCTGTCACGGAATTCTTCCTCGGGATCGTGCTTAAGCTCCTTGCGTTCTGCCGCCGTTTTCTTCCCGCCGCCGATCAGCAAAGACCGCTTGGCCTTCGCACTCATCGCGTTGAAGTAAAACGGTGTGGTACCGACAAGCGTAAGGGTAACGCGCCCTTGTTTGAGAGCGTCGATTTGAAGCGTTCCGGCTTCGGCTTTCTTGATTGCCATTTTGTCGCATCCTTGCATGTGCGACGGTGCTTGCGCTATGCTTGCGCCAAGCTGAACCCGTCGCATCCGGGTTTCGGTTAGAACCGGGTTTGAGGCTGTAACCTCGCCCGGTTCGCTTACATAAGCACGGCAGAAAAATAGTGTCAATAGAAAAACACTATTCAGTCAGAAACCCTAGTGCATCATATCCCACGGCTTCCGAAAGCTTGGCCATTGCCCCGTCAAAATACACGCGGAATTCCCCTTGATCCATCGCAGCGAATGCCGTGCTATGCGGCTGCATTCCCATCACGTTGCCCTTTAGGTCATAGATAGGCTCCACAAGCCCCATGGCGACCTTTAGCGCAGTATGCAGGGCTTCCCGTGATTGCCAGCGCCCTGTTGCCTCTATGGCCTTGGTTAGCGCCTGCCAATAGGTGCGGTGGAGCGGCAATGTGCGCTTGTTGCGCGGGATCATGTCAAAGGTCATGCCGTCTTGGAACGCGGATAATTCTTCGCTGTCCCATGCCGACACGGGGGACAATCGCCCCCCGGCCAGTTTCACAATAGGGCGCGGCGCTCGGTCTTTCATCGCGGGTCGAACAAGTATGTGGATTGCGGGATTTCGACGCCAGAAAAAGTGTCCAAGATGCCTTCATGATAGGCGGGCAAATCAGGGCGAAGCTTTTGCAGTGTAACCGCTGCCGCCTTCAATCTATGCACTGAATTGCGCTGAATTTCGAACCACCGCGACAACCGGACAGCTAGGCTGCGAACGGCAAATTCTTGGGTCGGCTTTGCCCATGCGCTTCCGCTGCCATTCATTACCAGCTTTGCGGCAGTGATATTCTTCCAGTTGGCCCCATTCCAATAGGCATGATGGGCGACCCAATCCCCAGCGCCGGTTGGCTTGACGACAGGGTAACACCGCAACTCAATGCCAAGCCCATCCCGCCAATCCCCAGTTCCTGCCGACCACCACGCGCGCCAACGGTGCGATGCAGGGGCGTCGCCAAAGCCTTCATACCCGTATTTGGTAATGGCAATTTGACCGTCAATCATCCCATCAATTCTAAGCTCCATCACGCCAACCCCGCCGCAGGCCGATACAATTCGACAACAGCCTCAAACTCTGCCAGCGCGTCCGGCTTCATTTTCCGCAGGCGGATCACTTCACGAAACGCCTTACCGTCATATCCCCGGCCTTTCAGTTCGGCCATGACTTC
>Ga0181355_1000196_pt1 | contig 24621 bp, 14 predicted proteins | sample Fa13VDMM15DN_FD_130099 | JGI IMG/M metagenome (GOLD analysis project Ga0181355, IMG submission 130099) | Freshwater viral communities from Lake Michigan, USA - Fa13.VD.MM15.D.N | ecosystem: Environmental > Aquatic > Freshwater > Lake | place: USA: Michigan | collected 2013-09-23 | reverse complement strand
CATGCATATCAAACTCATCATCAGTAACTTGACCTTTACCTCCTGTAACAGGAATACCATCCTCATTAACAGTAAGAGTTAAAAGCGCTGCTTCATCTTCTTCTTCTTTCTTAGTCTTTTTATCTGAAGCATCTTTTAAACTTTGGGTATATGCTATCTCAGACATCTTAAGCTGGTGCTCAAAACTAGCAAGAGCATACTTATCAGCTTCCATTTCTTGCTCCATGGTATTCATGGCATAGTCCTTAGCTGCATTAGCCATATCAGAATATAATAACTGATTACCTTTAGCTGCATCTATTCTTTGACGTAAAGCTTGAACACTCATGTTCTGATAGTCAATACCATTGGTATTATCTAAGGCTTCTGTTGCTACTTGCTCAACACTATTTGCATTAGCTTCTTCAGAGTCAAGACCATTAAGCATATTTATAAAATCACGGTCAAAGTCTTCAACTACTGGAGTTTTTTCTATTGACTTATCTGCAACTTTCTTAGTGGTTTTAACTTGTTCTTTCTGCTTAGCTGCCTCAGCAGCAATCTGTTGCATGTTTGTATTGATCTGTTTAGCTTCAGCAAATAAATATTCTTTTTCTGCAGCAGCCTCATCATTACCATATTTGCTCGCATTAGCTGAAATAAAATCTTTTCTATCTAGATACGCTTGTGTCTTATACATGCCTCTAGCTTGTTGATCTCCAGCTATCATATTTATAAAAGAGTCCGTAAGACTCGTGATCATTGCTGGGCCATTCTTGGTATTCACCATGTACCTACCATCTGCTGTAAAGTCAACAGTCTTAATATTAAATCCCATTTCCTTAGCAAAGCTCATAGCTTTCTTATATACATCTACATATGGAGTATAGGTGGGGTTTTGATAACCCATTGATTCCTCAATACTAGCTTTAGAGAAATCACCTCTTTGATAATCTAAGGCTCTTACACCACCTTCCCAGTACTTACCACCACAAGTCTTCTCATCAGTACAATTCATAAAGTACTCAGCCTTGTTTTGCTCATTTCTGTATGACTTAGTAAAAGACATATCTTTTAAAATGAACTTATCATCAACAAGAGGTTGGAATACTTTACGTGCTGCATCAACATTCTCACTACGGGATAGGTCCATGCTTGATACTTTCTGAATATCAGTTTGGATCTGAGTAAAGAATTTATCTCTCCTTTCTGTATTATCAGAACGGGTTAGCTCTGAGTTTAACAAAGTGCCATACAGGCTGCTAAGTTTATCATAGCCAGCCTTATACTGAGCTTGTTTAGTCTCAAGTACACCTTGATAAAAATTCAGATCCGGTTTAAATGGTTGGATCTGTGGAATATAGTCCGTTACACCTTGTAGATAAGTAGCCATAGTTTATACTGTAAATATACAAATAAAATCTCAGAAGTTTATAAAATGTTTTAAGTTTAAACTTTTAAGATGTAGGTCCTTGCTCGTAGTAGTTTCCTAGTCCAGCATTACCTGGATATACGTTTTGCATTGCATTGATGTAGTTCTGATTCATGTTATCATTAGATGCCACATCAAGACCCATAAGTTTCAATGCTGCTTGATCTGTAATACCAGGAACTTGATTCTTAATATCCATGAACTGTTGAGTCTGACTAGCTGATTGAGCTTTAGGATCCAACGTATCACCTTTCTTAAAGTACAATCTACCACCTTTACCTGGACTAACTTGGTAGTTAGGATATACCTGGTTCATTGCATAGGTCTGTTCTTTATTGGTAATTGCATCAATATATGACTGACGTAACTGTTGACGAGCTTGGTTCTTAGAGTTATCATACTGTTGATTAGCAATAGTAGTTTGGTCATACAGTGTCTTAGCTATCTCAGCATTTGCTGCACCAGTCTGGTTAAATATCTGAGCTTTAGTTCCTTCAAACTCATTAGCTGTAGATACATTTAAGTTATTGTATCTACCTAATACATCAGCTACAGCTTTAGCTCCTTGGCCAGAAAGCTGAGCCATACGTGAATTATAAGCTTGGGATGGTGCATATGCTGCAGCACCTTGAGCTCCTATATTCATCTGCTCCATGTTAGCTGCTAGTTCTCTAGTAGGATCATAAAACGTTGGGTTAGGAATATATGAAGATACCTTAGGTGCCCACGGCAATGCTTTTTTAATACGCGCCATATCACCCGCAGCTCCTGCTGTTTTGATTGCATCTTGCAACCACCACTCAGGAGCCATCTGATCTTCTGGAACATCACCTATATTACCTTTTTCAAGATCTTTAGCAATACACTCTCCTGTTACAGGATCTTTTACCATTCCTTCAGGACAGTCTTTCTCTATTCCTGGAGTATCTTCCTCTCCCACAGGATCTTTACCAAAGAAGTAACGGTCCATATGTTCAAGACCAAACTTATTATCATCTCCCAATTGAGAACGGTATCCTTCACTTTCAAACTTTTGTTGGTTTCTCTTTACAAGACCATTCTCTTTGTTTGTAATAAACGCTGATGTATATAGCTTAGCAGGGTCTTTAAGTTTCTCATCTCCAATTTCTTTAGGATCATATCCATAGAACTGAAGCATCTCTGTACGGTTACCAAGTTTGTTTTTCTCATCAAGCTTATCAAAGTCTTCAGCAGGTGCATCAGGATTCTTAGCTTGCCAGTAACGGAATTCAACCATTGATGGATCAGCATAACCATAGAAGCCATCATTCTGCCTTTTAGTTTTATTCTTATCTGTATAGGTAGACTGCTTTGATATATTAAATCCAGGAGCACCTAAGTTCTTACCATCAGTACCTTTATTATAAGATGCTAATCCGGTTAAGAAATCTTTTTCTGCAATAGATAAGTTGGTTGCTGCATTTCTATACACAGTCCAGTTACCCTTACTATCTTTTTCAGCAAGACCTGCCTTAGCAAGACGGTCCATTATCTCATTTGCTTTTACAACATCTGCCTTAAGATCACCATACTTTGGTTTATAGTTTTCTGAACCAGAAAGAGATTGGTTAACACGAGTTGTGTTGTAGTTAATCTTAGTAACCTTTCTTACCTTACCTTCTTTATCTTTATAGTAATCACCTACAGCTAGTGTAGGGTCATCAATTTCTTTAATATCTTTATCCTCAACTTTTGTATCAGCTGGTTTAGATGCATCAACCTTAGATCCAGCAACTCCCCCTCCATCATCATAGCGAGTTTGTCCACCATCCCTAAATAAAGTAGGGATATCTATGCTACTTGTATCTTTTGACCACTCGGTACCAGCTCCATCAGTATATACAGGACCCCCTTTAGCCATTGTTAAGAAAATGCCTGTCTCAGGTCTGAAACGTTTTTGATCTCCGCCCATCTTTGCATATACCTTATGCAGTAATGGATTATTTTTTAATCTGTTTGTTACTCCACCTAGTCTTGATAACGGTTCATCCTGTTGTTCTTCAAACTGTTGTTCTGTTGGATTCTCCTCACCTTGCATAGCTTGTCCCATTCCTGCACCTTGTCCTTCTTTCAAAGGAAGAACATCCTCGGGCTTAATAGAGTTTAGTGCTAGGTAAGGCATAGCTGCCATAGGAATACCATCAGGGAATCCTTTCATAGACTCCTGTATCAAAGCAAGTTTAGCAAGCTTCATATTATAGCTAGCTATCATCTTCTCTGCAGTCTCTCTAGATAACTTATCTGAGCTAGGATCCGCTAGTACTTCTCTGAATGTATTTATATCATACTTTTCTGCAATCTGAGCTGGTGTATAACCACCTTTCTTTTCAGCCATGCCAAATTCTTTAAGGATAGCTTTATCCTTAATCTTCATACCGGCAGTGTCACTAAATATAAAAGAGTTCTCAGGAAGATTTAATGGTGTACCACCTTCTGAGTGACGCTTACCATTAATTCTGTAATGCGCTGGTAAACCTCCAACATCAGGAAGTAAAGCTGTCTCACCTTTTTCAGCTTCAAGATTAGCCTGATCCTCAGGTACAGGTCCCAAAGATTTTTTGGATTTTAGCGGTGTCTCAGATAAAGAATCAGTCATGTAGCTAGGAGCAATCTGTTTGTACAGACTGGCCATGCTACCACCTTTGTATGCTTTTGGTAAGCTTGTTATCTTAACTCTTTTCATAATAATTAATCTAAGTATTCAATTTGACCACCCGCTGCAAGAATTGCATTGATTGTATCTTCATCTAAATACATTTCATCTCCTTCAGACATTTCACCACCTTCAGCAGCATAGTTAGATTGGAAATTGTATCCACTAAACTGAGGACTAGGATTCATGTCATTAGGTCTAAAATTACCTTTATCATCATAATCTCCTCTAGACCCAGATGTTTGAGGCATTGTTGTATATATCTGATCTGAACTAAACTTATCCATAGCTTTAGCAGTCATGTCACCAGCCTCTCTGTTACGAAGACCTGCGCCTATAGTTTCTAAACCAGCTAGCATTCCTGGAGCTAAGAACTCATTGTCTTTACCATATCTGTAATCCATATGTTTAGTAACAGTATCGGGAACCCAAGGCTTATCTATTCCTACTTTAGGATCAACACCACCTGAAACAAATCTACGTAATCCTCCGCCATATTCTTTTGTTGCAGCAGCATTTGCTGCAGCATTTTGTGCATTAATAATATTAGGGTCTGTATATGTACCAGGCTGAATTGCTCCAGCACTAACACCATTCATTAAATTTAATGTTTGATTATAGGCTGGCGTATTAAACATTTGTGCTGGGCCAAACTGAGGCATAGGTGCATTTACAGGAATAGAATTAGGTACTGGTTGAGAACCTTGTTGATTAGCTGCATTAATTTTATCAATGGCTGCTTGAGTTGTAGCGTCTGCTACCTGTTGACGTCCTTGCTGTCTTGCTTGTTTAGGTGTCATTGGTCCAGGAAGAGGAACAGGCTGTTTACCTGGTGTAAAATTATCAGGTCCTATATTAGTACCTAGTCCTTTAGGAATTGCTGGTTTTAACATACCAGGACGCCAGTTATCAATTTTTTGTTGATAAGCTGCATCCGCCTCAGGGCTTCTACTAAAACCCTCAGCATCTGATAAACCTCCTTGTAATTCAACCGAGTAAGGGCCCATTGTATAACCGGCACCGTCTAGTTTTTCTTTCTGTTGAGGAAAGAACTGATTAGCCCATGTTGGGGTAGTTCCGTCATTAGCTGGCACAGGAGCAGCAGGATTTTGAGGAGCCCCTGGATTTTGATTTTGTGATTGAGGTGAGTAAGTAAAATCAAACTGAGCTCTTTTCATTACACCAGCTCTTCTATTCTCCTTCTTTCTAAACATATTACTTAACGGAACTCTATAATCAGCACTCATATTAGCAATCCTCATATTAGGATCATAGAATGCTTGTGGTACAGGATTACCGTTTTTATCTAACTGATACATACCGCCTGCTTGAGTAGAGTTTGGATCTGCTAGCATTCTCCAGTACTCCATTCCATCTCCTACATTTTTGGCAGGAGGTGTCTCAGTTTTAGTTTCTCCTTTTTTATCTTCTGGTTTAGCACCAGTCTTATCATCTGTCTTAGTATCTGTCTTAGCTTCTTCTTCTTTTTTCTTTTTTTCCTCTGCTGCTTTTTTTACTTCCTCAGCAACACGTGCTTCTTGTTCAGATTTAACTTTAGCAGCAGCTTCTTGCTCAGGTGTAAGTTTAGCTGTTTTATCTTTCTTAACTTTAGTTGTTGTAGCTAAATTAGTTTTATACTGAGGACCATAACCGTATTGCTTACCATCTGCCCCTACTGCGCTATATCCAGCAACATCAGCTGTACCGTCAGCATTTACCCAACCCATAGCTTTTGCATTAGCTTCCAGCTTAGCATTTTCTGCAAATTGCTCAGGTGTCATGTTCCTAGGCAATGATACATCTGGTTGACCACCAGGAGCCATACGGATTCTATCACGCTTACCTGTAGCTACATCAGTTATAAAACCTTTTTTAATGTAACTACTATTGTTAACGTTATTATTAAACTTATCAGCACCGCTATTATTAAAGAATCCTTTAATACCTGTAGCAGCTGTTGCTACATTTGCAACATTCTGAGTCATGTCAACTTGATTCTCTTGACCTGCTTTAAGCCAAGCATCTGCTGCATTTACTCCACTCATGTCAAACATAGGTTGCTGACCAAATGTAGCTCCACCCGGAGCATACACCCCACCATAACGCATTTGATTTTGCATATCAATAGCCATTGCTTCTTGATCATAATCATTAGCAGTACCAAGCATCTCATCTTGAACAACGTTCATTGCTTTGCTTTTCAATTGCTTTAGAAAATCTTGTACACGTCCTGAGTATTTCTTATCAGGAGATAAAAACTCCTGATCAATTTGTTCTTGTTGACCACCAGCTGCCATAGGTACTCCGCCATATCTAAACATGCTGTTACCATAATGAGCCTGCTGCTTCATATTCATTCTTTGAATATCATTAAGACCTGCCCCCATATCCATCTGTGGTAATTGACCAGACTGTTGCATCATCTGCATCATTTCTGGTGTTAATTGACCGCCTTGTGCCATAGCCAAGAACAATAGGTTTTTATCGTTATAACTCATAATGTGCTAATATACTAATTATTTATAAGATACTGATTTTTACTGGCTTTTCCAATTCTTAGGTAGTGCCTTTATCTTTACTCTTTTTAAGTTTGGTACTGATATATCTCCACCATTTTTTTTAGGCATCATCATAGGAAGAGGGAGAGCGCTCCTAACAGCTGTACTTTCAGAATCTGCTTTAAATCCACCAGAGGGTACTGTGTTATCTGTAGCATAACCTTTAGTATTATCTCTATCTTCTCCTATGCCTAATGCGTCCTTAGCATATCCTGCAATAACAGCTGGTTTCTTAGCTCCTGCTATTACTTTAGCAGCTCTTCCGTAGTAGGAACCTGCATTTAAAGCAGTCATTGCTGCATCTTCACCCGCAGCTTTTAAATAATCAGTATCCCCTGTTTGCGAATAATCATAAACAGACTTAATTCCATGAGGAACATAGTTTGTACCTATCTGAAAAGCAGCGTCAGCTTTTAGTGCTCTTCCTAATGTTAAAGGCGAACGTAATATAGATTTATCCATAACGGCATGCAGAGCATGATTATAAGCTGGTGCTGCAGCAACCGCTGCTTCTGCTACAATAGGTGCCATTACTGCTGCTGCTGGTATACCAAATGAAAGTGTTGACTCATGAGGTCTATAAAAATCTCTAGTGGTAGGTTCATCATGACCAGTTAGTAATCTATCAGTAGCCCACATAGGTGAGGACTGCCCCATTTTATAACCGGCATAATTACTGGCAGCATCTCTAGTTGCGGGATTATCTAATGATAAATTACCTAAACTTGCTTGCAATGGAGATTTGCTATTGTTTTGCTGATCAACAAACTCCTGCATCAATCTTTGTCTTTCTTCTTCTTGACCTTCTGCTGTTTGAAGATAAGCTGCTCTAGCTTTAGCAGCATCTTCTGGACTTGATCTTTTTGCAGTAACTGTTGCTGTGGGCATGGCAAAACTTGGGTTATATCTTTCCCAGTCAACCATTGTACTCTGATCAGTATTTTCAGGAGGTCTCATCCATGAGTTAACATTATTTTTAGTATCTAGATACATGTAAGGTTTAGTTGGATCAGGTCCTCCGTTTTCCATTCTTACAAGTCCACCATCTCTGTATGTAAACTTACCTAAGTACATTCCTTTATTATTCATATCTATTATCTTGGAGAGTTTTGATTTTTAACATTAGCTAATCTAAATAGCATTTTAACATTACCTGATATATTTCTATACAGAAGTACGTGAGTAGTATAGTGTCTAAACTTCTTACGCTGGAATGCAGGCTTCTGATAGTTTAAATTATTGGCATTCAGGTTTCTAATATAACCATTTAGTTGTGTATTCCAAATAGGTTGTTGAACGTTAGGAAAAGTAAACTCACCACGGTCATTTGTAATATCCCAGAATTGATTAAACCTATACTTCTGTTCTATCTTATCATATAGTATATCAATACTTGTAGGATTAATAATAGGATAACTCATCAGAGCTACTACATTATTACTAGGGGTCATGTTCAGATTTAATACCCCGGATACTTGTTCAGTGTTAGTTATAACAGCATGATCAAAGTTATAATTTAATACATGATATGTATCTAAACCATCTGTGCGATAGGTATAACATTCTAACTGATATTCAAGACTCTTTAAAGTATTTACTTGTTGACCCGTTGCGCTAACATACTCAATTTCAAATGGATAGTCCTGGCCATAGTAGTTTGCAAATGCATCTGTTCTTTGATTATGTCTCCATATATCACCTGTACCTGTTGCACTTGTCTTTGTAGTTAAGAAATAACTCTTACTAGATAATGCTAATTCAGGATGCCAGTCATGGAATGAAATCCAAGCTTCAGATTTAGGATCATAACTAATAGTCCAAGATGTATCTTCAAAGTACAATGGATCACCAAGCTCAATAGTGAATACACGATCTAATGTAAAGTATCTATCTCCTTTATCAGACATTGTAATTCTTCCTCTAAATTCTGGTCTGAGTCTGTAATCTCTTTTGCAGAAGTAAAGAATAAGATTAGTATTATCAAATGTAGATTGGCATCCAATACCTGCAATAGGATTATCAGTAAGTTGGAAATCTGGGAAGTCCTCTAGCAATGTATAAGGCAGGTACTTATTAAACCACCATCTCATTCCTGCTGCTGATATCTCTTTAAGGCCATCGCCACTAACCTGGAACACCTTGCCTTGTGATTGACTGATGTAGTATATACCAGCTGGTGTATTAATTACAGATAGTCTGTTCTGACAAGAGCCATGTTGGAATTCAGGATCAGAGTTAGATAAACTCTGCATTGCTTGTGAGAACAATGATCCATCACCAATTGTAATCTTAGTTCCTAAATCTAATTCCATTGACTCACTACTTAAAAACTGTACAGGTGAATCATGATCAAATAAAATCAGAGCTCCTGTTTTATTTATAGGCTTAACAGAATTAACTTTTGTTGGAAAGTCTTTATAGTTATTAGCTAAATAAACTAACCAAGAATCTTTAACTGCATCTTGAGTTTGTGGTAAAGAATAAATAATCCTATTCTTGTATTGTGTATAACATGTCTCAGCTACATACGGATTGTAGTATCTAGGTTGCATATTACCCCAAGAGATAAAGTTATTAAATACTCTTGATACACCTAATGACTGATCATACTTAAAGTAGTTACCTGATTTAATTATATCATTACTAAAGAGGTCTCTAAGATTTGTTCTTCTGTATGCATCATAGTGTAACTCTACTGGTTGATTACCCCAGTCTCTTAGATCTACATTATATTCAGATTCAACAAAGAAGTCTCTTACTCCAGATTGGAATAAGTAAAACCATGCATTCTTCACCATTAGTCTGAATGTATCACTTAAGCCATCCAGACCGTTTGCATTTTGCCAACCACCTCCTATTGCAATATCAGCATCTAAGTTATGTAAGTTACTAGGAAGACCTTGAAAGATTTGACCAAACTCTGCAGATCCAATTGCTGATAATACACCTTGTAAAAATGTATTAGTATCAAACTTAGTGAAGTCAGCCCAGAATCTAGGATTGTTAATCATACTTCTAAGACGGTAATCAAACTCAGTTCCATCTGGTTGATTTATCATCCAGTCATAGAAGTAGAAGAAAGTATTCTTTTCAGTATATCTTCCTATATAAATGTCACCTCCATAAATAGCGGGGCTTGTAAATCTATCTGATGTACTATTTATTGTAACATAATTAATACATCCTGTAGTCAACTGACGTACAGACTCTAATTGACCATACTGATTTCTAAGTCTGATTTTTAAACCTGCATAGTATGAGTATGTACTAGTGCGGAAAGCATCAAAAGTATTAGCATTATCATCTAGTAATAAGCCATTATTTCTAGCAGTACTTACAGTTTGCAAAGTAGTATCAACTTGAGAGGGATTATTTATTGCACCTGATCCCATTGTGGTATTATTAGCAGCTTTACCAAGATTCATTACAACAGCACGCCCTCTGAATAAATTATTAACTGTAAACCCTTGAGTATTAGTTAAGTAGTCTGTACCTGAGAACTGTTGCAGTTGATTATCTATATAAGCTGAATCTTGGATATAGCGTCTACTATTACCAACTTGATGTAATACATTTCCTCTAACATGTTTATGTATATCACCATGAGAGATGTATTGTAATGCATATTGTCTATATGGTGATACACCTCTTATAATCTCAAGCGTAGCATCAGCTCCTTGATTCATATACTGAGCAAAACTAATTATACCACCCAGTACTCTTAGTGTTGTAGGCATTCTTCCAACATCTGATTTCTCAGTTGTTACAGTTCTTCCACCGCCTATCATACCCGCACCCGGAGTTGCAGCCGCTGCATTATTTGTACCAATTGTATTAATTAAAAGTGTAGTTGAAGGATTGACATTGGTAGTAGCCTGTGACATAGTGTAAAGTATATTACTAACACTAGTTTGATAAGTTCTTTCTCTAGTATATGAGTTTGGTGTAAATATTTTTCCTTTACTGACCATTGTACCAGCACCGGCACCTAAAAGAGCCCCTGTAATACCAGCATTGAATGTTTTAGGTAATTCAAGGGCTCTTGTCTCTTTACCATTAATAGCTTTAGTTGCAATACCAATTCCAATAAACATTGAAATAGTAAATGCTAGATTACTAGGTAACTTTTGCTTTGGGTGATCTTCTACTTCCTGAAAATTACCCCTAACATTATTAGGGGATCCTATCTCACCATAAAGTCTTAATTCTTGAGGTGATAAGAAAGGATTCTTAAACTGTGTATCAGGTGAATGAAAAGTAAACTTATCTTTACTATAAGTAGTAAGCATGTTACTTGTTTTATTCCATTCAGCAGATCCGTGAAACCCTGGAGCTTGTGACCAAGGAACATCAGTCAAACTATAATCCCTACCTAATGGATTATAAGGATAGTTCTGGTAATATATATTCTCATTATCAGTATTCTTATAGTAGCGTAGGTTGTTTATCATACCCTTTGCTATTACAGTCTTATTACCTTCACGAGAACTTCTAAGGATCTCATATGCTACAATACCAGGAATAAGATTACCAGTATTATCTACGGGAGGTCTGATGTTTTCAAACTCAACACCCAGAACACGAATAGCCTTTGGTACAGCACCATCTGTTCTTATACGTGAAAAGTTTGAAGTATTACCATCATTAGATATTGTAACATCTAATACGTCAGCGGGCATCTTGTGATGTCTAACTGGTTTACCGCATAGATCATAATTATCTATGGTAGATGTATTATAAGGTAATGTAGAAACTTGGAACCAGGTTTCAGAACTTGAGTTCCAAACGTCTGGATTATCTGAAGGATAATTCTCTGTAGATTCCCAGTAGCCCATTCTACCTCTTGCAACAATGTTAGCAGGATATACAGGATCTGGATCAGCGGGTAAACTAGATGATGTAACATGAGCTGTATTCAACATCTCCCATACGCGGGGTGCTACATATGGGCCACCTTGATCCACATTCTGAGCTCTCTCTACATTATCAGCAGATCCTTCTCCGTAACCAGATGTGTACTCAGTATATGTTGCAGGATCTAATTCAAAACCTGGTAGCATTGGTCTGCCCGGAATATGATATGAGCTAGATCTCTCTCCTGTATTATATACCCAACGGATCCAGAATGCATATTGCTCATCGCGCATATAACCTGTTTCATTACCACCTCTCTGGTAGTAGTCAGGTCTGCGTTCTGTCATTACCCAATATGTTCCAATCTGGTTAGCTAAAGGTTGATAGTTAAAATCAAATTTACTAATAGGAGCTACACGTAAAGCATAAGCACCATTAACATATATAGCTTCTGATGATTCATATGTAGGAGACCTTAATGGGATCTGCTCAATAGGAATAGTTATAAGTGCTTCATTTATATAATCAATCTCAATACTCACAGGGGCATTTGTATTATATAACCCCATTCTTTTAGCAGTGGTTTGTTGATTTATAGTTCTTACTATAACCAATTCAAACTCTGTGAATATATCATTATCTAAATTATCAATAGTAACTAATATAGATCCTGCTAAGTTGTCATGATCAAATAGAGCTTGAACAATACTTGGGTTAAAGTAGTCAGTCATTTTCTGACCGTTAACAGTGTAGGCCACTACAGCATAATAAGAACCATTCTGTAAACTACCACCTGCCGCTCCTTTTGTTACATTTACACAAGGTATTTTGATATGCTTTGTAATTCTAATCTTATCACAATCTAATAGATAAGGTACTTTAGGGTCACATATAATACATTCATCACCAGGTCTCGCATCTTTACATATATAAGGAACACCGGGCCAAGGTTGATCATAAGGGGCGCTATCAATATTACCAACATTTAATGTGCGGTCAGGATTTAATCCATCTGCCCAGTATACCTGCCAAGAACAATCAAAGTTCTGTTTAGAGATACCAATGATTAAGTTAGTAATTTTAAAATTTAAACAGGGATCATTTACTACTAGTGTGTACTGACATTGATCTTCTTTGAAATAACCAATCTCTGAGTCAGTATCATTTGTAGAGTATACAATCCACTCATCATTTCTAAGATTAATTGCACCTATAATAGTATAAGGGGCTTGTGTGCAAAACTTGTTACCAGGCTCATTACCAATTAAACCTACCTTACCAAGATTACTATTATTCATAGCATTACGCGCATGGGTCCATACACTCTCTGGAATGTATGAATCATCCATATCCTTCATTAACCCTTTGGCAAATGAATTTGTTTCAGCGCTTACGCCACCTTGCATGTTCTTAGCCATAATTATACAGCGTTATTAATATCAAAATTTGTTGGTTGAAAGTAAGACTTGAACATATCATAGTATCTAGAATACATAGCTTTGCGATTCATAGCCCATACTTTCTGCATCTCGGAGAAGTTAGGTGTATTAACAATTGATAGTGCATAATTTCTAGCAGTTCTGTATTCTGACATAACCAGCTGTAATTGATTACTTACATTAGCTCCATCCATTACCATATTCTCAAGTATACGTTTTTTCATTGCATACTCATAGTATTCATTAATCATTGGATGGTCTGGAATTAATAATTCTCCATCATCATCCTGCAAAGTTCCTTGATAGTTTAGATATACGTGACCATCATCTACATTAAAGTAAATCCAACCATCTTTAATATAAGCAGCATTGTTTCCTCTGTATGCAAGGTTTGGACAATCACAATCAATAAACTGTGAATTCTTAAACGAGATAGGCTCCATATAGCTGAACTCTCTCTGTGTAATTCCTATAGTCTGAATTAACTGAAATGTATTACCACATTTATTAAGACAAACAGTATCACCGAGATTGGATTCATTTGTGCAAGGAGCTGCATCAATCCAAGGCCTATACGTAGGAACTACATCTTGTATAGTTGTTCCTTGTGGATTAACAACTCTAGTAACTCCTTTACCACATAACAAAGCAAAATTCATAACATAGAAATCTTCTGGTAATCTTACCTTACCTTTCTCAATGTCAAGTACTCTTTCCTTGGTCATGTAGATTCTCATTCCCAAATCATAATTAACCCGCATTGCAACTTTAATAAGTTGTGCAGGATCAATTGTACCTTCAGTTGTTATACTTTTTAAATCAATTCTGACATCTTCAAGCAATGATTCAAAGGTTCTATATTTAAGGGTGTAGTTAAAGTTCATTATGATCTAAGTTGAGATTGTTTATCAGCTATAGCAGGGTCATTGTTGATTTGAGACATTCTACCAAAGTCATTAATTACTTGCTGTTCTACTTGAGCAAATAGCTCAGCTGGAATGTTAAGATACTGATCCTGAATAGGTAAGCAAGGATCCTCACATGTAGGCATCAGCTTGTTTTCAAATATACCTTCAATTGCAATAGCATCCCAATCAACATTAGGAATGTACAAATATCCATTTAGATACCAGTAGTATTTAGTTTTATTATACCTAGCCCCGGATGTTTTCTGTTGAGCTGTATAAAACTGAGGAGTACTTCTAAATACTTCATGTGAACCATCAACAGATGCCACAGTTCTCAATAGTAATCCGCCAGCTCCTTCAAGTATTCCAGGTAACTTATCTTTAGTTCTTTTAATAAGGACACCTGACTTAGGTTCACAGCAGGCCTCTACTCTATCTACTTCAATAAGATCAACGCAAGGAAGCTTAACATACAAACTATTAAAACGCGTTTGAGCGCTTTGTGCTGTTTGTTGTTTAATATACATCTTGGCATACTTAATTATATTACTATAAATAAGTCTATCAGTGATGAAAGAGTCAGTGTCAACAGCCTTGATGGCGTTCCTTACTCTTGATATTGCTTCACCTATTGTATTCATCTTAATCGTTTAAATCAAACTCATTGTAATCTTCAATCTTCTTAATGGCAAATGCTTTTCTTTTATCAAACTTCTTTACCATCATTTCAATCATTGCAGAAACCTTTTCATTTCTGGTTAGTTCCATATACATACCACACTGTTCAGGATAGATTTTAGCTACAGTTCTTTTAAACTTTCTAGAAGGTTTAAAGACCCATATGTTATTGTCCTTCATTTTATATTTAGCATTATAGCTTGTATAAAATATCTTTCCTAACTTTCCATCTGTCTCATAGTTCTTATGAGTCACCCTTACACCATACTTCTTTGACTTAGCAAAGTCTATGTTATTAGCATTCTTAGTCTTACAACTAGCAATAAAGACAAAGCCTAGACTTTCAAAAAGCTCTACTCCTTCCCTGTTATCCATAATGTACTGGGTAATAGTTTCATTGAACTCTTTGATCAATGCTTTTATACCACTATGACCTAAAGCCTTTGCCTTAGGTACTTTCTCACACAGACTTTTATAAAAGTCATTCCCGTCAATCTCTCTTGCTGCAACCCTATATCTTGGTTGATTTAAGTCCGGTATTCTAAATGGTTCCATAGTCCCTACTATAATTTACAAAATTTCTTCCAGCTTTAAAAGTAATACATTACTGATTACTAAACAAATATAGTAGAAAACCCCCAGGCCTTTGCCCAGGGGTCCTCCTGTTTAGTCACGCTAAACCAACAAACGTGGACTATTATGTTGTTAATGTTGTTACTGCAATAATTGCGCTAGTAGAAGTTGTTGCTGTAAGATTACAAACAGTTTTTACTCTAAAGTAATAAGTTGTATTAGAACTTAATAATGTCAAAGTATAGGTATTAGTAATAAGTCCTGCTACCTCTGTCCACGGCCCTGAGGGGTTAGTCCCATATCCAAATGTATATGTATCAGCACCTGTAAGCTCCCAGTTAATAATAATAGCGGTTGTACCCACATAACTAGGGTGAACATTAATTGGAGGTGGGCAATCGCTATCATAAGCAGTTATAGACATGGCCTGATAAGCATTCTCTAAAGATGCTCCTGCAGGTAGTGCTGGATAAGAATTACCATCTGCTAATAATGCTCCGAAGTTAATGATGCTATAGTTACCATGTTTTACACAAGTATCTTGAATAGTTTCATAGCATGGAGTTGGATCCGGGCAAGTTATATCAGGGGGACAAGTATATACAGGTGCAGTTGTAAGGGGGAGATCCTTACAACCGCATGTGTTATTTGTACAATTACAAGTTGAGCAAGCCATTTTGATTAGGGTTTAGTAGTTACTGTAGTGTAAGGACAATCTGAGATAGTTGATCCCACAATTACTCTTACACGTAATTGATATGTTGTTGCAGCAGTAAGGCCCGTAATAGATCCTACCACAGCACCTACTGCAGGATTCACAATAGTATTAGATACTACTAGAGTACTTAATGGATTATTCCAACATTCAACAATGTAAGTCACGGGACTTGCTATTGAGTTAGTAAATGAATAATCAATATAAGTTACATCATCAGCATAGGCCATAGTAGGACAAAGAGCAGGATTAGAGAATGTATCTATAATTGTTTTATTACAAGTTAATGTACCATCAGTGGCACAAACATCTAATCGGATTGTATAGTTGCTAAATAGATTAACTCCTGTACCAGATAGGTCAATTATTTGTGCCCCTCCCCCTAAGTTAGCAATAACTGCAACTTGTGATGTATACTCTACACCATAAGAGTCTGTTACTGTTATAAACATTCCTCCAGCAGCGCAATCAGCAAATGCAGGAGCTGTTCCGTTAAAAGTAACAGATAAGCTAGGACTAGTATAGCTAAAGCTCATTGTAATATTTACATCATCACACGATGGATTACAACAGTTAGTCACAATACTTTGTACAGCTGTTCTCATATCACATATGGTTAACCACATGTTGTTAATAGAATCAGCTACAGTAGAATAAGAACCTGCTGGGATCCAACCTGGTAACGCAGCATAACTTACAGCTGCATTATTTAAAGTAGGTGTTGTGTCTAAGTTAATGCAACTCTGAGCTATTGCTCCTGTAAGTTCTGCAGGAGTTCCTGTAGCTGTTTGTAAATCACAAAAAGCTGTCTCCAATGTTTGAACAAATGTCTCAATTGGAATATTAGATCCCGCTGTTAAACAGCTTGATGGAATCTGAATAACAGGTGTAGATGCTGAACCACAAGGAAGAACGCAGTTTTCTAAAGTAGTTAAGCGGCCCTGAATACTTTTTATATTAGTTGTTACAGTTGCCATGGTATCATAAAGCTCACATACTCTATTACCAATAGCAGTTGCGTAGTCTGTTAAAGACATGGTGGTAATCTGATTACCTAAAGGATCTACATATTGGAATAGCTCACAAACACTTACAATACAATTATCTGGACATAACGGAGTAGTTCCGCTAGTTCCTGTACTTGAATTAGTGATGCAACAACTGCAAAGTTGGTCTAAGATAAACTGAATAAGATCATGAATGTTCTCAGGCTTAGGGCAAATAGGCGGGAAACAACTTACGTCAAATCCTGTAATTGCTAATTGGTCAACTAGAGTACAGAGTTCTGTTGCTACTTTATAAGTAACGTCAGAAATGCTATCTCCTCTGCATAATGTAATGCATGGAATATCTGGTCCTTGCCAGATTACACAGTTACTTGAAACAGGATTACATCCTGCTTGAGTATCTTTAGGTTGAATAGGAAGTGCCATATATATAATTTACAAAATTTTTATCTAATTAACTAGGTTCTGGACAAATAACTGGAACAACAGGTGTTGTTATTATACATGCTGTAGGATCATTAATGACAGCTAAGTCTGATAAGTTCTTTCTGATCCAGAGTTTATCTAAATTTATATTATCACATGCATTAGCTATACCATACTTAAGTGTTTTAAAAAGTCTATAGTAACCTTCACCAAATCTTACGTTAGCTGTTATATCACATTGACCTTGTGTAACTTGGTAGAAGTGTCTATCTGGTTTAGGAATAACTCTAGTGTACTTTTCTGGTACAGGTTCTAAACAACACTCACAATCATCATATCCTTCTATAAGAGTTACTTCTTGTGTTTGAACCCTTTGGGGTGCATAAGCTACGGACCAACAGCCTGGAAACTCCACTATACTAATTACAGACTCTAAATAACTATATAGATTAGTCCCTGTATAAATAGATATATTAGTTTGACAGTTGGTTAGTTTGTAAATGGTTAGTGGACATAAGTTTTGACCAGTATCTATAACCAAGTTGAATGGAATTGAGACCCCTCCTAAAGCACAGGCACTAACATTATCACAAGGATCTACTAATGCATTCATGCAACATAGTCCGTCTACATGCCAAATACCCGGATAGTTTGGATCATCAATTTCTATGAGATGATCTATAACAGTTTCCCAATCTGTATACTCACTTGAATTTACTACACCAAGCGCTACATTTAAAGTTAGACCTGTTACACAATTTGTTACAAGAGCACAACAATTTGTTGATGTTATCTCTTCACCGCATGGTCCAATACCAATAACTGTGATTGAACCAATTGATGGTGCCAGTATAGCCGTTGAACAATCAGGATCAAATGCAGGATCAGTGCTAAGTATAACAGAATCAACATACCATACGTTAGGACCATAGGTACCATTTAATTGTATCCTTGATCCTACTAAAGCTTGCCAAGCTGCAATGTTTACTTGTAATGTACGTAGATTAATATTATCACCTGTCCCGTTACAGGGCACAAGTGTTATACATCCTTCTATCTCAGCAGCTGCCATAATTTTATTTATTTACATTGGTATTGAAAACAACACTCACAATCATCATAACTCTGTACTATACCTACTGTAGTAAATGGTCCAGGGCAGTTTGTTGTTTTTAATACTGTCCAACATAGACCTGGGTAATCATTTAGTTCTACAACCTTACCTGAGAATATACTTAGGTTTTGATTACTCAATAAAGTAATATCTGTATTGTTACAGTTTGTAAGTAAGTAGCAAGGAGGTACTGCGATATATTGTTTACATTCTTCACATGTTTCAAATGATTCTTCAACAGCATCAATACTGATCTCTGTAGAGTTAGTGCAATCAAAAGTAATGTTTACATATAAACATTCATCAAGACCTGTTATCTTAAGCACCTGACCTTCTAATGCGTTCAGGTAATCATTGGATAAACCGTAAGTATTAACGGTATATTCAACTAAACCTGTATCGCAGTTAGTTAACGTATAACAGCATGGTACAAAACTATCAGCTGATGTACATTGGCAGTAAACAACATTGTTTATAGTAACAATTTCACAATTTCCAGTACATGTAATAGGATCTATTACGTCTGTACACAACAATGAATTTGATACAGACTTTGTAATGCTATTTAAACTTTCCACTGTCCACTCTGCTGAAAACACAATCGGTGCTCCTGTTGCATAGTTACTTGGTAATTTTTTATAGGGACCCCCTAATGGTTGATCGTATTGCTTATAAATATCCGGACAATTAAATCCTGCAGGTACTACTGGATTATAAGTTGCTGCTGTAGCAGCAGTAAAACCATTTGCCGTAGTTATTGTATTATTATAGGCAGCAGTGTCTAATAAACAAGGTATAGTAAACGTGCTATAGTTTGGAGCAGATTGTCCTACAAAGGCTCTTAGAGTTAGAGTTCTTTCATCTGAATTACCAATAACAACAAGGTTAATATCACAGTCATCTGTTATATCTGTAAATATAGGACTAGATCCTGCTTTGATTCCTTGAGCAAGATCCATAGTTCTTTGGTAAATCCACATCTGATTTACTTGAAAATTAGTTTGAGTAAAGTTACCTAAAGGTGTTGTTATAGGATTGGTAAATACAAAAGTACCCTCTGTTAAGTTAGGTGCCGTACCACTACTTGGACAACCTGCTGTACTAAGTGCGGCAGATGGTAAATTAGCTGTTGTGCTATATCCTAAAAAATCAGATAGTTCAGTTACATCATTAGGCGTACCATCGGTAACCAATAATAATTTTCTAGCAGGTGGTGTAGGATTATTGATACGAGCACCTGAACTTGGTGTTGTAATCATCTCATAAGCTACTCTTAAACCGTCCATTGTGTTGGTACTACCTGATCCTCCACCTGCATCATCTACAAGACCGTTAATTGCGGTATATAAAGTTGGTACTTTACTTGTGTAGTAACCACCTGTTAATGTACCTGGTAAAAGAGAAGTAACACTACTACCATCATTAGAAAAACTTACTATACCAACTCGTACAGCATCTGATGAAATTCTCTGAGCGCTGTTAGCAACAGTATTTAAATTACCTGCTGCATCATATCCCAGTTCAATGGCATCAACAATTTGCTTTAAAAATGCTTTATATCTAATAGCTTCTTGACCAGGATCTCCAGTAAAATCGCTAGTTCCTGAAATAGAACCTCCTGTATCAACTACTAATACAATATCTGTTTCACATGGTACAGTTGATCCAATGCATTTATAGGTATTACTAATAGGATCAAGACCATAGGTATAACCAGGAGGGCAAGCTAGCGTATTCTGAATACATTGTTTTGTGGTAGGATCTAAAGTGAATCCTGGAGGACATCCGCAACCTGGTGTTACCTGTGTGCTCCATAAAGAGTGTCCAGTAGAACCAGTTGCAAAATAATCTGTAGATGACGTAGTCACCATTGAGGTATCAGCATCCGTAGCTTTATATACAAGACCTAAGTTATCACCTGGTAGATCATATGTAAAAAAACCTTCTGTGGCTGAGTAAAAACTTGCTCCAAAAATTCTTCTACCATCTAATACAAATCCATCTGGAAATACTTCTGACCAGGTTGTACCCATATCAGAACTATATACTATAGGTCCATTAGCAGCAGATACCCATAAACTTGAATCAGTATCAAGAGTATAACTTGGATGATATCCTGCAAGGTTAGTATATTTTGGAGCAGCTCCATAATAACTAACGTCAGACCAAGTATAAACAACTGAGAAGCTTGCTCCTCCGTCTATACTCTTGTAAACCTTCTTATCAGTTGCTGCAATAATAGTTTGTTGGTCAAAAGACATACACAAACCAGATACAAGTTCACCAGCAGCTAGAACTACACCTCCATTAAGATACGTCCAGTTGTTTGCACCATCTATTGTTTTAGCAATTGCTCCACCATGACCTAAGATACCTGTATCAACATCTGTAAAGTATATACTTCTAGCAAGAGAAGAAAATGCTGTATTAAGACCTGTTACTTGAGATGTATATGTAAGACCTCCATCTACAGATTTTATAACGGCACATTGAGCAGCTATACCGCTACCTGCTATATAAATACCAGGATTATTTAAACCAACTGATTCAGGTATAGATATTTGAAAAGCTTTAGCAATACTACCAACAGGAGGAGTTACTTGAGTAACTGTTGCACCTGCATCCGTAGTATATCCAATATATACATCTCCGGCAATAATAGCATAGTCAGGGAAATTAGGTAACTGTGCTGTTTTAACATCAAAAATATCTGATGGTGTAAAACCAGAATAATCAGTCCATACACTTGTAGAATGATTATATACTCTGAATAAACCTTTTGATCCTCCTAGATATGTTTTACCGAAAGCCATTTGTTGTAGTGTTATTGTTTAGGGGCTGCATTCTTTTTGGCCTCATAAGTATGTATACATTTTGTACATACTTGTTTACCATCTTTGGTTACTCTCTTTTGACAGCCACAACTTAGGGCTGTTCCACAATTTGCGCATTTCATGATATGTTGGTTTTTAAATTATTAACATGTTCCGCAACCACAACCACAAGCTAGCTTAGTAAGTTTACCAGTAACATATGTATACATTGCCATTCCTTCTACAGGATTATGACAATATTCTACACGTGCTTTAGCTGCTTGTAACATAGTCCAGAGAAGTTGTACCTCTCTTAGTTTATTTGTCAATGGTGCCTGAGGCTCACAATTAGGAACATCAAGACAACAAAGTAATTCATTTATTTGATTTAATGCTTGAGTAATACGTAAGTGGTTATACTCAACGTATACTGTATCATTTGGAGCTACACTATATCTAACAACATACACACCATCAGGAATAGTGTTACGGGTTGTACCACAGTTAGTTAATTGTAATTCTAAATCACAAGCATTATAGTTAACTGAGAAATCTGTACCTGGCTGTAACTCAACAGCACTGGTAAATCCAGGAGCTGTTATCTGAAGCTTTGGGCAATCCAAAGGTACAGTATCATTGTACGTACTTGTATCTATAATTCTAAAGATACAGTTAGTAAGAACATCAGGAATTTCTATTGAGAGTGCGTGTTGTGCCATAGTACTAAGTTACAAAGATATAGTGTAAAAATAAAAAAGGGAGAGAGTTTTTTTGCTCCCTCCCTTTTTACAAGTTTTAGTTAAGATTAGTCGTTAGACTCATTAGACCCATTAGGATCAATTCCCGCACATGGTAATCCACCATTTGGACAAACATATGGAGTTAGAGTTTCACAAGCACCACAGTTTTCCAACCAAGTGTTTACAAAGTCCTCAAAGTCAGCTAATGATGGGTCAGAGAACGTAATGTCAGAACCAATAGCGTAGTCACCAGCGTAGTCTTGATCAAAAGTAATTACGTTACCAACAATTGATAAGATTGTTGCATCGCCACCAATAACACCATTATTAAAGTTTATGTTACCACCTACGTAAGCACCAGTTGCATCAGCTACTGTTACACTACCTACTGTAGTAAATGTTACAGCTGATGTTGTTGTAGTATACATCTCAGGCATACCTACAATCTCTAACAAGTACTGCTCATTATCAAATGTTCCAGTTGGGTTGTTAAAGCGTGGTACACTGTGTTGCAAGTAGTATGTAGTATAGAAAGAAGAACGGCTAATTGCAGCAGTAACATCATTACCGTTAGTGATCTCACGAATACGCAAGTCTTGTCCAGTATAAAAAGGCTGTTGCATGTATCCTTCAGTTAAGATAAGATCACGTATAACTGTTTCTCCTGTTCCTTTTATTTGAATTGGTTGACATGAGTTGTTCTCACAAAGACCTGTGAAAGCACAAGGATCTCCGTTAAGATCTACCTCAGAAGCAAAAAGCTTAACTGGCTCTAAGAACGCAATGATAGAATCATTAGGGTAGAAAGTACAGTCATTGAAACGAGTATCAGCATAAGCTCCAGTGATAATTAAACCAGCAAGGTTGTTCTCATCTCCAGGTAAAACAGCACCTTCTAAAGTGTAAGGTAACAATGCTTCAGCAGTTGTGCTATCATCAGCTAACTGTGGCTCAAATGCCTGCCAGTTCAATCCAGCATCAGTTGAGTAAGTAATTGTTACGTGGATAAATGGGTTAATCAAAGGACTGTTTAAGAAGTCATAAGCCCATTGAGTGTAAACAATCAAAGGATTTACAGCTACTGGAGCAATTGCATCATCAGGACAACATCCAGTGTAAGCACCAGAAGTGTAATAGCTATTACGAGTTAAGTAACGTAATGCAGGTGATCCTTTAATATCTAAGCGCAAAGAATAAGTTTCTCCACACAAGAAATCTTTAACACAAGATCCAGTATAGCTATCAACGTTAGCACCTACAGTGATCTGTGCTTGTTGTGGTAAGCAAGGATTTACTTTGTAGAAACGGTGTACATACTTAGGGTTGATAGTCTTAGACTTTACAGACTCAGCATATCCACCGTGGAATGGACCAATTTTGTCATTTGGGTGGATAGATCCAGAAACTAAAACTGCTGGGCAGCAATTGATAGGAGCTTCAGTAAATTGTTTCCAAGTTTTAGGATCATAAAATGCAAATTGTCCAAGAGCAAGCTCGTCGGTACCGTCACCATTTGTTACAAAACCGTTTGTTCCCACAAAGGTTTTTTGAAAGGCATGATTAAAATAAGCCATGTTTTTTGTTTTTTAAGGGTTATAAATATATATTCAATATAAGGAAAGTTTTTTAACTCTCCAAATTATTTCAAGAAAAGTAATTTGTATTTAGCAGAATTAATAGAATCCTTAACTAAATCTAGGTTATTAACTATCTCTGAGTAAGGTAACATACCTTGAAGTTTACTAATAGAGTTATACATATCTCTAAGATAAGCTACCGCATCTGCTGTATTATCTAAGGTGCGTATAGGCATGTCTTTGTAACTTAAAAGTTTTTCAGCAGCTCCCTGATAACTTTCTACAAGAGTATCTGCAGAATCATGTAAGCCATCATAAAAATCACCGAGAGCTTTGTGAGCAGCATAAGAGCCATCTCCTTTTACTTTCAGGTGTAATCTATGAAAACTAATAGCAGCATTCATCATCTCTGTTGCGCATGCTGCCGTCATGTTATCTAATGAGCTACCACCAACGCCTGTATCAGGTGTAGGTTGTGGTTTTGCAGGCTCTTCTTTAGGTTGTGTTACAGTAACCTCAGGTCTGCTAATTTTCTTAACGGGTTCAGCGTCTCGCTTTAATAAACTTCTTGATGGAGCTTCAGCCATTATATTTAGTTTTATGTATTACTTTGTGTTGAAGTTTGAGCCAGTTGATATTGAGTAATTGACTCCATATCTCCTGCTAAAATTTGTACTGCTTCATCAACTAAGATTTCAGCAATATCATCTTTGAATTCACATTCTACGTCTGTTGTAGATACCTGTAAACTATATGGGTCTGAGCAACCTGCAATTTGAACCAAGGCTGGAAATCTATAATACATTAAAATAGCTGTTGCTACTTCAAAGTCATTACCTGTATAAACTCTAAGATGATTACCTACAAATGTGCAAAAGGTTTCTCCCCACTCAAAACTAGGTCTCTTAAGAGCATCGCTTAGTAATAGGGCAATGTTTTCTTCTTCTGCTAAGTATGTAACAGTCATGTCTCTTCTTGTCTCGCAACAATCTTTGTGAGCATGAATACTAACTTTCTTATAGTACATGTAATTAGATGGTAGTATACCTGACTCATAGTAGGTATCTCTAGAATTCATATCTAATCTCTCTTCTATAAGCAATCTTTGTAAGTCATCAACACGCATAGTAGTTT
>Ga0181355_1000194_pt1 | contig 24653 bp, 33 predicted proteins | sample Fa13VDMM15DN_FD_130099 | JGI IMG/M metagenome (GOLD analysis project Ga0181355, IMG submission 130099) | Freshwater viral communities from Lake Michigan, USA - Fa13.VD.MM15.D.N | ecosystem: Environmental > Aquatic > Freshwater > Lake | place: USA: Michigan | collected 2013-09-23 | reverse complement strand
CTCTGGTAGGCATTACTACAAAATGAACAATATTTGGTTGCACGACGCTGACCTTATACACAATTCACTCTTACAATTTATCATGTCTGCTCCTCTCTACAAACCTGATGCTAAAGGTAATAACACTCCTTACTGGCAAAATTATTCTTCTGCTGAAAAATTAGTTAAAACTGTTCTTGCCAAATCCTCTCTTGAAACCGTAGATAATTCGTTGTTCCATACTACTACTAAATACCGTCTTTGTTTCTTGAACGGAGTTCTTGATTTTCAAACCAAACAATTTTACACATGGGATAAAATTACATTTCCTTACTATTCAACTGTTCAAATTCCTTATGATTATAAACCTGCCACTATGTCTTACGTTAAAAAGTTAATGGACAACATTCTTGAACCTCTTTTCAACGACAACTTACATACTGCTCTGAGATACTTGGCTCGTTCTATTGCTGGTTGTATTGAAGACAAAAACTTTGCTACTTACGAAGGTAATCGTGATTGTGGCAAAGGTGTCTTTAACGGTGTTTTGAAACGTGCCTTACACGATTATATTCAACCCCTTTCCATCATCAATCTTCTGTGTGTCAATAATTCTCACCTCAGTGAAAAATCCGTGGATTATTTTTGGTTGCTTGAACTTGAATTTGCACGACTTGCCATTTCTCAAGAAATCCCTGCTATGGCAGTAGGTAAAAAATTAAAAAGTGATTTGGTTAAACATGTTTGTTCTGGTGGTGATGTATTGTCTGCTCGTCGTAATTTTGATAGAAAAGATACTCATTTTACGGTGGATTGTTCGCTACTTCTTATGGGTAATTGTTCTATTCCCATGGAAGGTGATATTCTTGAACATCATGTAGAGTTAAAAAGTGCCGTGTCTTTTAAGAGTGAAGAGTATATTGAACAAGTTCGCGAACAACAAGGCGAGTTGTGTGCCAAAAAATACCGCAAAGACAACCCTAACATCAAGACAGAAGTAAATGACATTGAATATTCGTATGCAATGATTCACATTCTCCTTGAAAACTTTACCATGGAAAAGTTAGTTGTGCACAATGAGTTTACTGTCGAAGATTCTATCATTACCAAATTTATGAACGACTGGGAAATTATCAATGACAAATCCGTTTCTGTCCGTGCTACTGAACTCTCCTATCTAGGTGGTAAGATCAAGAATGAACTTGCTATGATTGGTATTGAATGTAAGAAAAATAAAAGTCGTGATGAGAATAGGGATAAATTGTGTTTCTTTGGTATAAAACGTAAGGAAACTGCCGTTGATTCCATTAACGAATTATAATATCAATACTTTTTAGTTGGGGACTTGGGGACTTTGGGGAGTCCAAAAACAGAAACTTTTTATTATCATTTTATTATTTTTTAAAAAAGAAATGTTAGTGTTTTTTGTTTTTTTTAGTCCCCAAGTCCCCAACTTATATCAACACTAAAATTATATAATATAAAATATCTGATTAATATATGAACGAACCGTTAGACCTAGCGTTATACGAACGTGTCAAAAAAATGGCGGACAAAGTGTATAATAAACCTTCCGCGTATAAGAGCAGTTTTTTAGTCAAAAAGTATAAAGAGTTAGGAGGGAAATACAGTGGTAAAAAAACAAAAGAGGGTCTTGCACGATGGCACAAGGAAAAATGGACAGATGTAGGCGACGGGACATACCCTGTTCTACGTCCAACCAAACGTGTCAGCAAAGACACGCCGTTGACACCAAAAGAAATAGACCAATCAAATCTCAAGGATCAAATCATGTTGAAACAAATACTTAGAGAAGGTAAGTTGCCCCCTTTTCAACCAATCAAAAACAAGTAGCATTTAATTAGAAGGATTGAAATAAAAATTGAAATGAAAACAGCAGAAAACCACAATTACAAAGGACTCAACCATGGAAATGATCACTTCTCATTCAGCACACTTTCGTGTTCTCAAGTTCTGCGAGAATTTTACTAAACCATACGCAATAGATGTGTTTAGTAAAATTCACAAACACCGCAATCTAAAAGTAGATTATCAATTGATTTGCGGGACAGGTGAAACAGGTTTTTACGGTAATATTATTATATGTTTAAAAGACGAACCAGACATTATAATCTACTTTAAAGATTCAAAAGACCCTAAAGAATTTGCTCATATTATTCAACGAGCGTGTATGATTGACTTCTATAATTTTGAAGGTAAACTCTTGACAAACAACAACTGGGAGGAGCGAAAGCGGATTACAAAAAAGGACGGCAAAGTGGTAAGGATTGATGATGTTTACTGTAGATACACTGACTACATATAATAATAACACTTTTTTTGAAATATTTTTTAATATCCAACCAATATATGGACACTATTGTTGCAGAACTGACTATACCAGGACTTGATAAACCACATTTTTTATTGTATTTAAACAACATGATGTTAGATTATCCATTACCTAGTGGATATGAACCTAAAGTAGAATACAGAAATATATACAGTGAAATTGTGAAAGTTTGTTATAAAGTCTTATACAATAACGCAGCAGTTTTAGATCCAGTCGCATTTAATAAAATTAAATAATATTGAATTCATTTAGTATAATTTATATACTCATAGAATGGAGTTTAGGCAAATATCTAATGAACTGAATAAGACACTGACTAAAGAAGAAAGAAAGCAAGAAGGTATATTTTTCACACCTAAATCAGGTCGAGACAGACTGTTTGAGGTCTTAAAACAACACAATGTTAAAGCTCATAATATTCTTGAACCATCATTTGGGAGTGGCGAGTTCTTATATGATTGTTCTAAACACTACCCAAACGCGGATTTGACTGGTGTGGAAATGAATAAAACCATATTTGATGCGGTTGGTTGTATTCCAAGAGCAGAATTACACAACATGGATTTTATAACCTACGAAGGAAGACACGACTTAATAATAGGAAATCCGCCTTATTTTGTGATAAAAACCCAGAATAATATTATGACAGGTCGCCCTAACATTTATATCACATTTTTATACAAATGTCTTACGGAACATCTTGTCAGAGATGGACATTTGGCGTTCATTATACCAACATCACTTTATAATTGTTCCTACTACCAAAAAATGAGAGATTATATCATGGAAAATACTACGATTCTTCACGTGGAAACGTTGGAGAAAATGAAATTTTATGAAACAGGACAACAAACCATGTTGATTGTGTTGAAAAAGACTGGACAAAGAAATCCGTTGGGTTCATTTATCTTCAGGGATAAGTATATATCGCCCTATTACAAGGAGTTAAATGCTATGCCACATATGACACTACATCAACTTGGTTTTCGTGTCAAAACTGGTAATATTCTGTGGCATAACTGTAAGGATAAAATTACAGACGACAATAGTTTTTCGCCATTGATTTATTCAAGTAATTTGAAAAAATCAGTGTTAAAATTAGATAATCTGTGTGGTAAAAGGAAACAATATATAAACACGGATAAACCACATTTATCAGGTAAGAGTATATTAATAGAACGCGGTTATGGGAATACGTTTTCGTTTGATGTTGTGTTGGTCGATATGGAGAAATATTATGTAGAAAATCACGTGAATGTCATCTATGGAGATGGAGATTTTGACCGCGTGTTGCGGAGCTTACGAGACGAGAGGACATTGCGGTTTGTCAAAATGTTCTGTGGCAACGGCACACTGTCTGCGAGTGATTTAATGAATGTGTTGCCCATTTGGTAAGTGTTGTAATTTTTTTGAAAAGAAAATTGAAATATTTTCTGCAGGATCTGTAATCCAAAAAAGAAATCATGCCTATTCCTAACTATTTTAACGTATTCTGGCACAAACCAGTATGCACAGGAGAAGAAATAACTTTCAAAACAGAAAAACATCAACAACTGTGGCAAAAACTCCATTACAAAAAATGTAGCAGGTGTAGAAATGCTATACATGTTGTGTTAGGAAACTCTGAACAAACCAAGTATGATAAACCAACACTTACAACTGGTGATTTCGTTCGTAATTGCGTATTAACAGAAATCTCTTCTGTTCATACGATGCTCACAAATAAAAATTGAAACGATTTCTGAAATATAGTAAGAGTATCAAATCAAAACAACATGACATTCAACATGACACTCGCAACTATCGTGGAGGAAGACGCTGTGGATATTTACTATGAGATTCTGTGTGAAGAACAAGAAGACGACTACGAGATTCCGTTCCATACATTTCTTGCGATAGGTATGGAACTCCTCATGTAAGACACTGACACACTTTGACACACTTTGACACACTTTGACACACTTTGACACACTTTGACACGAACACTTTTTTTGAAAAAAATATTGAAATCAAAATCTCAGAGTAAGGAGGGCAAAAACAGACGACAATGGATCTCTCCAACTACGAAGTAATTACTCCAACTGCGTGTGTGTGTTGCGGACTCATTCAAGAAAACGAGATGTGTTCTAAACGATGTGAGAAGATAATGAATACTCAAGACCCAACGGAACGGAGCATGTTGATTACTGGACGACGCGACAGGATTTACTACTACTACGGTAAAAGCAGAGAGGAACGTCATGTATGTGTTCGTTGTATTACTAATCCACAACAAACCTGTCTAGAACACAAGATGGTAATATTTGACAGAGAGAAACGATAATCACTAACACTTTTTTTTTCAAAAAAATCTTGAATCATTTTCTGCAGAATAGAAAAGGTATAAAGGACAAAAATGACAACTATTACTGAAATGATGAACAGTCTTGAACGTGATACTTTCACCCAAGAATCTTTTGGACGACGTGCCCCATCTTATACCGTGTTGATGAGGAGTGCGATAAAGAACAGGTCTGCCACTTTTGCGTGTCATCCAATTAAACTAAAAAATACAATAAAACAATTTGTGTCGTGTTGTATTATGATGCCTGACGGTAAGACTTACTTTAACATTCAAGCTGTAGATGAAAAAAAATATATATTTGAACAGAATTGGAAGTTTGACGACATAAACATCTTTAAATTATTTATCAAAGAAATTAGAAAATTAGAATATAGATCACAGCGAATAAGTCAGGGCGACAATCGTAATATACGCATGATATATTACGCACCTGTAATCCAAATAAGACAAGTATTACGTATAGTTGAAACTCCAAGATATTCACTAACTAACCTACCACCAGGACAGTAATCACGAACACTTTTTTTTGAAAAAAAAATTGAAACAATTTTATGAATATAGTAGAGGTATAAAGGAATATAATATGGAATACACTACTGTGATACATCTCTTCTTCAATGGCACTGGGGTTCAAGCGTTTCACGACCTACCTCAACTTCAAAAGTTTGCGGACGATTATTATGAAAAAATGATAGATGAAAAAATGACTCCTACCCAAATTAATCACCACTGTGTCTCACATTTGAGTCGTTATGAACAAGAAATGTGCGACCATTTTAGGGACGAGATGTTTGACACAAAAAAACTGTGTAAGTTTTGGGGTAAAGAAGCACTAATCAAATATATTACGTGGGTGTGTTGTGTTCTCATTGGACTCAAAATGGGAGCAATCAAGCAAGACAAAAATAATGGAACACATGTTATGCACATACCTCTCCATATAATAAAAGACATTGGCGGAAAAGAATATGGACAAGAAGAACTCTGGCAGAAATGTTCCAACCAAGAGTGTAAAACACACATGGGAAACTTCAAGAAATGCTCCAAATGTAAGAAAGTTCGCTATTGTTGCCGTGAATGTCAAGTTGCTGACTGGAAGAATCACAAACCCGACTGCCACTGTTAATCACTCACTGACTTATCACTAACACTCACTAACACTTTTTTTTCAAATTTAAATTGAAATCGTTTTGGCAATATTGGGAAGGCATAAAGGACAACTACCATCAAAACAGTGTGCAGATATAGTGAAAGTCAATTCTCAAAAAAAAATTGAAACGAAAAAGGATAAATAATATACTCACAAAGGCTTATACAAAAGCAACCAACAATGGCAACATTCGTTCAATTCAACGGTCGTCTTATTCAGTGCTGTATGACACTGGAAGAAGTTCAAGAACAACGAGATGAGATAATCCGCAATTATTTGAACGAAGGATTCACTATCTCTTACATCAGAAAAGAAATTGCTACTCACCTCGTCGGGCTACACAACGACTTGAAGCGAAAATTCGGCGGTTCATCTTGTAGTCTGCGAGATGTTATGAAATTCTGGAGGGGCGACGCTTTATTCAACACCAACTTTTGGATTACAGGGGTAATGATTCTCATCAAGCTAAAAGTAATAAAACAAGATAAAAACAACGGTTGGCTTGAAATCTCACTAGATGACAAAACATACATTGACCAAACCAAACCTTTTGCTAAACCATTCAAGCCAAGGTCTTTCTTCAATACCTGTGCTACTTGCGGATTAGTTGGTAAGCCCGACAAATGCTCAGGATGTGGTAAGGTATATTACTGCTCCAAAGAATGCCAAAAAGAAAACTGGAAAGCTCACAAACCCGACTGCCACTGTTAATCACTCACTGACTTATCACTAACACTCACTAACACTTTTTTTTGAAAAAAAAATTGAAACGATTTCTGGAATACTGGGAAGGCATAAAGGAAATCAACTATGGCAAATAAATCATCAACTATGTTCTACTGTGGGTTCTGCGACATGACACTCGCGAAAAGTGAAGGTGTCGTGTATGACACAATTCATTACTGTAATGATGTGTGTCGCAAGTTGGGAAAAAAAACAAGTGTCAAGGATGGAAGCATGAAAGAATTGCGTGAAAACGTAGAAATGCTACGACGATTAAAAAGTCTGCCACAAACCAAAAAAGCCCAAACACTAATTAAACAACACTGTAAAGGAGCTTACAAAGATTTAGAAATTGATTATAAAAAGTGGTTGCTCGTGGGTAATCCAGACCATGATTTAAACATGTTTAAACACGCGTTGTGTCTTTACGGACACATTCACAACGGACACAAAGAGAAAGCACTCAAGGCATTGGCACGATTTAACGACTGGACAGCAGAAACGTTTGAAAAAATGTGTGTAGATTCTACTGCGTATTCGTCAGAAATTATATACGAAGACGACGAAGAGGAAGTATCAGGTGAGGAGAACATTCGTGTTTCTGGTATAATATACAAATTAGAGCGTGAAAAATTTAAACTTATGGTAGAACTCATGTAATTACAACCTAAAACTAACACCCTTTTTTTTTCTATGAGAGGATTATCGTATCCCAAAAAATGGATCTGTGGTAAATCACTCTTAGAAATTAGATTTCATACTCACGAAGTTAAAAAAGTATATCTAGAATCACATTTTAAAGAGTGTCAAGAGTGTTATAAATTACACATTGGTGAAACAACTCTGCACACAATGTATCCTGACATAATACCTCCGCCGTGGTTTAGACAACGTATTAACGCAAATTCCAAAAAATACAAATCTAACGATTAATTATGTATCAAATAAAACCAAGAACTTTAAAAATTGCCAAACAATTAGGTGTTGATGTTTATCCTAGTGATAATCCAAAGTATAAATTAGATGTGTACGATAAAAGAGGATTATTTATAGCACGAATTGGAGATATTAATTATGATGATTATCCAACCTATATTCAAAAATATGGAACTCCGTATGCAAACAGTCGCAGGAGATTGTATATGTTACGTCATGCAAAAGACATTCATAGTGGTCGTGGTCGTTTAGCATTTCTTTTATTGTGGAGTTAATACATTTTTTTCTATTATTATATCATGGTTCGTTTTAATGTAGGAGGAATTATTTACGCCACTGGACTTTTAGGGTATGCTACTTATGTTTTTACAAATCAAATACCTATTGTAAGTAATGAAATTGTAGTCAAAAAACAACCCAAAGATAATCGTTTTTCCTAAAATATCTAATGGTATAGTATAATGCCGTATGCGATAATCAAGATAAGTCCTCGTCGTTATGAAGTCATTAATGTAGAAACTGGAAAGATTCATTCCAAAAATACAACACTAAATAAGGCAAAGGCACAAATCAGAGTTCTTACGGCAATAGGTGGTGCATTGAGTGGTGCAGAAGTGAAAGAATTATCAAAGGCAAGTTATGAAAAAAACAGACCAGAAAAGATTGGTGATTTTGTGTTGGATAAAGCGTTGAGCACAGACGAAGCGGCAGTGTATTACAATCCAAAAACAGGAAAGGCAAGTGTAGCACACAGAGGCACAGAAGGAGCTACAGATTGGTTAAATAATATTGCTCTAGCAACTGGATACTATAAATATACACCAAGGTATAAACGTGGTAAAGAAACACAGAAAAAAGTAAATGAAAAATATGGAAAAGAAAATGTAGATACTGTGTCTCATTCCCAAAGCGGACAATTAGCACATAAATTAAACGAGGAAGGACTCGTGCACAAAAGTATAGAAATTAACCCTGCACGATTACCGTTCCAAAAAATTAGAGATAATGAAACTATTATTAGAAGTTCAAAAGATCCAGTGTCTGCCCTTGTTCCTATTGGGTGGAAAAATGGTAAAGTAGAAACGATAGATACAGGTAAAAGTGTAACAGATGTTATAGGACAACATTCGTATGACATAATTCAAGGTGAAAATGAGAATAAAATGTTTGGTAATGGTATGAAGAAAGGAAAACCTGTCAGAAAAAAACTTAAAATTATAGGTGGAGGTTTTTTTGATGACATTGGACGGACATTTACAGGGGCAGTGAATACTGTAGGCAATGTTGGAAATCAAGCAGTGAATGCTGTGAGCAATGTTGGAAATCAAGCAATAAACAAACTTCAAGACAAAGGAATGTGGGAAGATGTAGGGAAGAAAACGGCACGGACTGCTATTGACTACGCAATTCCTGCGACAGCGGCAGCACTAACGACGGCTACGGGCAATCCAGAATTAGCACCTATTGCCGCCGCTGCAGCGAGTAATTTTATATCTCCAGAAGTAAAAAAGAAAGTAGGATTAGGAAAATTTAAAAAACAGAAAGATTTTTATCACCCTGTAAATAGGTCTTTGTATGATTGCAGTTCGTTATATAAACCAGTAGGAAAGTTTCATTTAGAAGAAATTCCTCGTAGATATATGTAGAATATAAGAATAAAATATCTAATCATACTATATGTCCCAGTTAGATGAACGCCAGAATAAATCCAATGCTGATTTTATATATTATGATGTTGTTGTAAGCAATCTACAGAGCACTACGTCTCAACCACAAAAATTTCAATACACGGATACACGCACAGTCCCGTTTCTTAAAGTTCCAGAAGATTATTCCATGAGTATTGTAAGATTTACTTTAGACACTGCATCACTCCCTGTTTTTATTCCACTTATTCAACCTAATCAAGGAAACCGTGATTTAACTGTGTATAGTGTGACACTATCGTATGATGGACAAGATTTTCAGACGTTCGTTGACTGGAATCCTCAAAACAGTAGTTCTCCATTACCTCCTGCACCCAATCAAACATACAATGGATTACAGTATAATCAAGATGGATATTACAATTGTTATTCGTATTCGTGGTTTATTGAACGCGTGTATCAAGCATTAGTGACAAGTTTCAACGCATTAGTAGCGGCGGGTATAGGAGTATCACGTGCAGTCCCTCCAAACTTCAATGTAGGGACATTTCCACCAATCATAAACTGGGATTCAACTACGAATTCCGCCGTAATGTTTGCTGATGGTGAATGGTATGATGTTCTTAATGAATTTGGTAATGGTGTTATTAGTGTGTTTATGAATGCCCCATTGTTTGAATTATTTAATTCATTTCCAGCTACTAATTTTGGATATACAGGAGTGACAAATGGTAAAAATGTAAGAATACCTTTTACGGATATTGGTGGTACTAACATGCAGAACATAATACCTCCTGGTCAAGCAGTTCCTGCAGCAGGCACAGGATACAAGTTCTGGCGGGCAATTACATGGAATCAAGAACAATCTACCATTTCATCGTGGTCAAGTATCTTAAGCATTGTTTTTACTTCTAATACTCTACCAGTAGAACCATCACAAGTATCTACCCCTGTAGTGTATAACAATGGTGTAATTGTTCAGGCAAGTGGATCTAATGCTGATTTAGCAAATGTAATTACAGATTTAGCAAGCACAGATGGTAATTACCGTCCAAATTTGGTTTATAATCCTACTGCTCAGTATCGTCGCCTTACTTTACGGGGAAATAGACCTTTGTATAGCATCGATTTAAACATATTTTACAAATTGCGAACTGGCGAATTAGTTCCATTTACTTTATTAAGCAACGAATCAGCCACTGTAAAAATTTTATTCGAAAGAATTAAAGTTTGATTTTGAAATTTTTTTTATCTTTAGGTAGTATATGAGTGATTTCAAGACGGTTTTGCAAAAGGATCCTACTATTGCAGATGTTACAACTGATTTAGTGTATGCTGTGAAAAGTGGTGGTTCTGCAACGACCTACCAGTCGTTTCCATCTACCAGTGCTACTAACTCTGTAATCGTGTTTAACATACAAGTTCCAAGTGAAAATATTATTGTAGGTCGTGATGCTCTTCTCCAGTCGCCTCTTCAATTTACTCTAACAGTAAGTGATGTTCCTGTTGGACAGACGGCAGTTGTTTGGGGAGAGACGGCATCGCTTCAGGCATTTCCTCTAGCATCGTGTATGACTACCGCTACAGCAACTATTAACAACACAACAACTTCCGTCAATCTTCAAGATGTTCTCCCCCAGATTCTACGATTGAACTCTAATCGCGAATTGTACCGCTACAATGGCACGACCCCCTCTCTACCAGACCAGAACTGGGGTAAATACAGTGATTCGTTCGCATCCAATTCGTCCCCTCTAGCATCGTATTTTAACCAGTCTTACGACAACGACCAAGCTCCTCGTGGTGCATTTCCTGCTTACGCTCAAGTAGATAGATTTGTTGCTGGTGTATGGCAGGATCGTTCGCCCATCTCCACTGGTGTCGCCAACGAAACATGGCGAGTGACTGTATTTACTACTGTAGCAGAACCTCTTTTCCTCTCGCCTTTCATCTACGCAGACCCTTGTCATAACAAACAAGGCATGTTGGGCATTAATAACATGTCATTCACACTCAATATCAACGCAACTCTTAACCGTCTTGTATCTGCTTTTGTCCCTGCTGGTGCTTCCATTACTATTGCTCCTGGCGTTCTAGCAGACCCTAACGGTGCTAAGTGGTTAGCAAACGGCAATCTTTTCCAGAACACTTATGCTGTTCCCCAGTTGTCCGCTCCCGCTTCAGGAGGGCCAACTATGCTTCTCAAACTCATTTCTTCGCAACCAAGTGATCGCCTTGAAACCAGAAACGTAGTCCCTTATTTTGACCTCCCTCGCTATTTGACCTCTAGTGCAAACAACCCAGTGTTGGCGGCGGCAACTGCTCGCACAATTACCAGTCAGTCTATCCAGTTGTCCCAGTTGCCAGATTATTTTATTATTGTTGCTCGTAAATCAGTCCAGTCTCAGACAATTCAAGATACATCGTCTTTCCTCACCATTCGCAACATTAGTATCAACTTGAACAATCAGTCTGGTCTTCTTTCGTCTGCTACTCCACAGGACTTGTGGCGTATGTCAGTAAAGAATGGTAGTATGCAGACATGGGAGGAGTTTAGCGGTTCTGCTTTTGTCAATAACCTCACACTTGGAAACAACGGTCTTGTTCCCACCACTGGTTCTATGTTCATTGTATCGCCTGCTGACCTTTCACTACCAGACTATCTTTCGTCTGGCTCGTTGGGTGCATTCCAACTTCAGTTTAACGCACAAGTATATAACCAGTTTGCTCAAGATATTCAGGTAGAAATCTGTGTCATTGCCGCCAACTCTGGTATTTTCGTTCTCCAGCAGGGAACTTGCTCTGTCTACACTGGTATTCTCACTCGTGAGGCGGTGTTGGCGGCAAAGAGTCAGCAATCTACCCAGATGGCAGACCGCATGATTGGTGGTATGCTTTCGCGTGGTCTCGCACGGCATCCTAACGACCCAATGGTTATGGGGATGAGACATGGAGGGGCAATGAGTGCAGGAGCATCAAGCGGTGGAGCAAACCTAGGGGTTAAAAGTAGGCTTCATGGTATGTATTAAAAGAGTAATATAATGTATATCTTAACCAAAAAAAATATACATTTATGGTATGGCAGAATTAGAAAGTGTAGAAAAAAAATTACGTCAATACGGAGCATTAGCAGAATCTTATAATTTAGGGACATTGTATTGTAAAGTGTTGGATCATATGAGCAAAAATCCATCACATAATAGTGAAAAATTTGCGGAAGCATGTAAAGAACTAGACGAATTGTATTTTGAAGATTTTGTAGTTCCAGTATTGGAAACATTAGATAAAACATTCGATGAAATGCCTGACACAATAAAAATAAACGGGGCAACTTTTTATAAAAATCCTGAAATTGATTACAAAATCATACCAACATTGTTTAACGTAAAACCATCTGCTGGTAGAATAGATAAAGATACGTCGTGGAAACGTGGGACACCTACGTTAAAAGAGTGGAAAGATAGTGAAGAAGAAAGAGAAAAAAGGTTGGAGAAAAAGATAATGGTTATGTTTAAATCACTGGACATGATAGAAAAAAGCGAAGACTATAAACGTGTAGAACAAGAATTAGCAGTATTACAACAACCAACAACAGTAGCAAAAAAAGACCAATATGAACCATTAACAGATGAAAATATGCCAATATACGACAAGCATGAATCTGTTATAGCACATTTTAATATAGGAACATTAATGGTTACATCCTATAAATGGTTAATAGAAAATTTGCCAAGACCTGTAGAACTAGGACATGAAGTAAAAAAAGTGTGTGAAAAAATGATAAAAAAATATGATGAAAATTTTATAGAACCTTGTCTAGGGGTGTATGATTGTCCATCATCTAAAAGAGAAATGGGAGAACCAGTTGCCAACAAGTTTGGGGATACATTTAATTTACACCCTTCTCTAGAATTAGATGCAACAACAGGATTTTTAAATATATACATAGAAAAAAATGAAGATTACGAATATAGTTACAGTATACATCTAGGACAAGATAAAGACGACCCTGTTGAATTGGGAGAGTGGATAAAAGGTCAGTTAGAACGTTATGAAACAGATTATTCCCAATCTGTTGATTACTTGAAAAAAAATCTTGTAGAATTAGCAATGATTGACGCTGAATAAATGACACAAATAATATTTTTTTATCTATTCCTATATTATGCCAGCTGAATCTATTTCGTTAGATAATGAATACAACGCTCGTCTCCGCAAAATGCTCTACGATCTTGAACATGTAGATATTATCAACCACCAACCGCAAATGTTAGGTGGGGGCTCGCCTTTTCCACAGAAGATTGCTTTACCAGGAAACAGCGGTCAGTATCCTCCTATTCAAATGCTCAGCGAGTATAAAATGATGGGCGGACAGGCAATGGGTGCAAAGTTAGAAGAGAAGGCACGTCAGTATGTAGGAAAATTTGTAGAAAATGAATTAGAAAAAGTAAAACCAATTGCTCGTCGTAAAGTAAAAGAATTGTCAGACAAATATTTAGGGGCAGAAGAAGACCACAAAGCGGCACGTGAAGCACGTATAGGAGCAGACCAAGCATCTCGTACCCCACGTGTTGGAGCAGGAAAACGGATGAAGAAGGCAAAAAAGTGGTTGGAGTTTGCAAAAGAAGTAGGCGAAGATGCTATTGCTCTAGGTAAAAAAGCATTTAGTAAAGAAGGTGGGTCGCATTGTAAGAAGCGTGGTGCAGGATTTGGTGATTTTATCAAGAACTCTATCAATTACGGACTTGACAAAGGTAAAGATGTAACATTAGGTCAAGCAATTGAAGGTTATAAAAGTATGGGCGGAAGCAAACCAAAACGTGCCCCATCTGCTCGTGGGGCAATCGTCAAGAGAGTAATGGCAGAAAAATGTTTGAGTATGATTGAAGCCTCAAAGTATGTAAAATTACACAATCTCTATTAAGTGAATACAATCAAGGAAATATATAGAAATAAAACAAAAGGGTTGCAAGGAGAAGTGTAGATTAAAAACGAAAACACAACATTAAATCTACGCTTATATGGTTCAAATCCATATCAACCCTATAAAAATAATATTACTGTATAGTATGCCAACTCTAATTAGGAAATCACCATCAGAATTAAAAGGTTATGAAAAAGCAAAAAAAAGAGTGCATAAAATAGAAAAAGAATCTAATTTGTCAAGTGGGTTCAGTGGTACACCATTAGCAGACAGTCAAACATATGATGCGTTGGTAAAATCATTTGATGAACTTCAAACAGAATTAGAAGCATATCAATCAGGCATTCTTATTTTTGTCGCTAGTGATGGTAGTTCTCAAGAACCCAATAATCCAAATGATTTAATTAAGCAATTAAACAAAACAGGACAAATAATAAATAAAATATCACTGGGTGCATTAACACCAAGAGATATACAAGTATTAAAAGATTATGAAATGACTACTGATGGATATTACACTACTCTAGAAGCACAGATTGCCCCAATTTTAACTATAGCAGGACTCCGTGGCCCTCGTGGAGGACAACCACGTCTGCGTGGAGAGGCAATTGCTGACACAATTCAAAATGTAATTCTTCCTACTATAGACGAATTATTTAGAAATTTAGACGCTAAGATTGTGTCTTTTAACAGTGGTAAGGCACAACCAATGAAGGTAGGCGGTGCATTGATTTGCCATGAATTTGATCCGTATAATTCATTAAAAGGACACCCAATGTATCAGACTTCTAAATATGCTATTTAATCCATTTTGGACTCAAGAATTTGTAATTACCACAATTACAACGGCGACACGTAATGACACAATTACTTTTCAAATGTCCAAGTGAATTATCCGTCCTATCTACTGTGCAGAAATCATCCTTGTAGGAATTAATGTATTGAAGTGGAACATCACAGTAGAAACAATTAGGCATATCACATACATTGTCAAATGCCCATGTAAAATCTAAATTACATTCTCTACCTTTTTTCTTATCACTGATTCGCGAACAATGAACAATAGCAGTAGCTCTCCTAACCATTGGGTCTGTGCAGTGGTGGCAATCGTGGTACCTTGTTCCATGAAGACAATAATCTTTTTTTTTGCGGTGTTCGCTACACGTTTTACACGTTTTGGTTCTCACCGTGCCGTTCCCTCTGACTACAAAGTTTTCAATTGGTTGTCCAAACTTACAACATCTACAAAAATCCATTCTACTTTAGGGAAATATAAAAAAATACATTTATTTTACGTAAAAATCTTAAATAAATCTCCTAAAGTAAATATATGGAGAACATTATTGACAAAATGAATATTCCAAATTTGGACAAGGAACATTTCCTAAAGTATCTTGATTATATGATATTTGAAGATCCATTGCCAGAAGGATATGAGGCAAAGGAAGATTACAGGAAATTGTATAAGGAAGTAGAAGCAATATGGATAGAATTATTCCAGCAGTCCATCAGTAAGAACCAATAACATGTTTGTAAAAAGAACACTCTCCTTTTTTAAACACCATAAAAAAATATCTTCCCCTCCATTTCTTAACATTACATACGATAATGTTATGAATGTATAAATTATGTTTTTCTTGTAGTTCTTTGAGACGTATAGGAGTAAGAGTAGAAAAACAAGCATCCATAGCCAAAAAAGCAATTCCTTTATTGATTCTGGAAGCATAATAATCTACCAAATAAAAAAAAGAATTAACTCGTTTCCCATTAGGTTGTTCTAGTCTAAAAGGAGGATTAGATATGACCCAATCCACATTTCCTACATAGTCCTTAAAATCTCTACCTTCTCTGATTTCACACCAATCTTTAACAACAGTATCAGGAAAATGATTGTAGAATGCACCTTCACCTCTAAATGGTTCTAATACAAGATCATTAGGACAAAAATCGATATGTTGTATAAGTAATTTTGCTAATTCTTCAGGAGTTTGATGAAATAAATAAGTAGTTTCGTCCATACATTATTGCTATTTTATTATAATTCAAAAAAAACTCATAAAAATTCAAGAATCCAAGACCCTTTTGGGAAATTCACTAATTTTTTGTTTTCAGAGAACTCTTATAGATTTTTAAAATTTTTCAAGAAAAACAGAAAATATACAGTAGGAGTCTGCTTCGTCTTTTTCATGAAAAATGTGTAAAAATAAAAGTGTGTAAAAAGTGTGTCAAAACGTGTCAAAACGTGTCAAAGTGTGTAAAATATTTTCATAAAAAAATTGAGGTTAAAAACCAAAAATAGGTAAAGTATAAAGATGCCGTCATATGTTTGCGAGTTATGCGATTACAAGACACACCATAAAGGGACATACGTAAATCATTGTGATTCTAAAAAACACAGAGAAAAAGAGAGTTGTATAGAGAAGAAAGAAAAAGAAAATGACACAATTGCTCAATTGACACAACAGGTCATGTTATTAACACAGTTGGTTCAACAAGTAGTGTCAAAACCAGAACCTATTGTTCAACCTGTTGTTCAACCTAAAATAGTAAAAATAAAAAAAACGTATATGAGTGTAGAAGAAGAAAAACGACACATGGAATCACGACTAAAAGCGTATAGTAGTATTGGAGAAAAAGTAGAATTTTTGAATTCTTATAAACCACAACAGAAGAAACCAAAAGATAAAGAAGACTCTAAAACACCGTATGGACAGATAGAAAGTTATAGATATATACTTATGTCGCCCTATTTAATGGAATGGCGTGATTAAATAGGAACCCAACTAGCAACAAGTTGATCTACACAAGAATCCTTTTTTTTATCCAATAAAAAGTCTTCAAAATCTTCAGGGGAATACATCATTTTACAGATCATCGTGCATGCGAGGACACAGTATCGTCCGCATACTTGGGTTTTGTCTGCTTGAAATTTGTGTTTATTATAACCACACGTTTTACCGTCTAACATACGAGTAATTTCTTTACGATCTTCTCCTAAAATACGGCGAATGCATCGAGGAATTACAGAAAGATCGTCATCAAATTTACACCCATAACTGTTAAAATAATAGTATTTTCCTCTAGGTTTCATAAGACATGTCCAATGACCTCTATTCTGTTCTTCTTCTAAAAGAATAATAACAAAATCATTATCATTGGGTAAAAGATCATCAATGGTTTCATAATTACGTAAATCGCCATACTTTAGTATCCTTGTATCAGGGCCAAGGGCGGATTTAACTTGATCTTCACTTAGTGGTTGCATAGTTTTTTTCTTGCTCATATATATGTTGGACAGATTAAAAATCGCATTATTAAACTTGGGGGCATACTTGTTTGAGTTGGGTAATTTCCAGTGGGTTCGTAATAAGTTTATGAATCTAATGAAGGTAAGGCAATTGAATTAAATAATTCGTTAATGAGTGCAGGAGGTATTCTGTATCGTTCATTTCTACTATTACCACCGCCTTTAACAATTACATTTTCATCTCTAAAATCTTTATACTTTTCTCTTAACTCTTTTGTATTGACACGAATAAACTTTTCACCATCTTTAACAAGTTTTCTACTACCTAAATGTGCTTTATGACGACCATTCAATAAATTACCGCAATCTTTTTTACACGTTTTAGGAACAAATCCTTGAACATTAGTCCAGAACCGTGTTGGTTTCATGTATCCCCAGTCAGCATATTTACAGTAATCTACATCATAAAAAGGACGATTTACATACTCTTTCATACGACCTGTTTTCGGATTTTCCATAAAATAAGCGTGTGGTTTAAAATAGTCCAAAATTTCTTCTGTCTTACGAAGAATGGGTAATCCAATTTCATCAATATCTTTTTGTAGTAGTTCTTTTGTGCATACCGCTCCATTATGAGACTTTAATTTTCTACCAATATGACTTAATCTTAAACAAGAAAATGTATCACAAGGAGGCGAAGCCCAAATAATATCAAAATGACCAACTGGATAAACAGTATAGTCCCAATTAAGAATGTTAGTATTAATATCCGCACCTTTAAGGTCAAGTGAAACAACTTCCCATCCACGTTCTTTACACACTTTACCTACAGAACCAGTTCCACTAAATAATTCTAAAACACGCATATATTTAGGAGATATATATAATTCGTTTAATTTCCGCATTTTAGATTTAGAATAAATTAAAATTGATTTAGGAAATAATTATCTATATTATTATAATGGACAAGATTTTTGGAACTGAATCAACTCTGAGTGAAGGAAGCAAGAAATTGTATATGTCAAAATTACGATCTATTAGCGGAGAAAAAGAAATAAAGAATCTTAACTTCTTGAAAGATACAGAGGCAGTAATAAAAACGATTGAAGAGAAAAGTGATAATCCAAATACTAGAAGGACTTCGTATATTGCCGTGTGTAATGTGTTAAAAGATAAGAAACCGTTCAAGAAACAGAACGATATATATCACAAAAAAATGATGGAACTTAATGACCAGTTAAACAAGGAAAGTTTTAAGAGCGACAAAACAAAAGAAAAACAGGAAAACGTGAGCATGGATAAGTTGGTAGAGCGACACGACGAGCTGATGAAACTACTACCTGAAATAAAAAAGAAAAAGAAAATAATGCCAGAAGATTTAGTAAATATATTTAATTTGTTAGTTACTTCACTCTACATTATGCTTCCACCACGTCGTAATAAAGATTATCAGACGATGGTTGTTGCAGACCCAACAGAAAATAAAGAATTAAATTACTACCATAATGGTAAGTTCTATTTTAATAATTACAAAACAAAATCAGCACACGGACAACAGGTAATAGATGTCCCACCAGAATTACAAGAAATTATTACAGTGTGGTTAAAGATTAGGAATAAAACAGATCCACATCTACTTGTATTCCCACGATGGGCATGTTCAACTGGAGAACCAATAACAGAATCAAACGACATGTTAAAAGTAATACGATATGCTTTTGATAATAAAGATGTAGGCGTAAGTGTGTTGCGAAATGTTTATCTGACATCTAAATATGGTAAGATGTCAAAAGAATTAAAACAAGATGCTCATGACATGGGGACTAGTATTGGAGTTGCAAATTCAACCTATATAAAGTCATAATCAAGAGTCAAAAGCAAATACCCGACCTAGATTTAGTTTAGATTATCTTTAGATTCACTATATATATACATAAATGAATAATATATAGTAAATCTGTTTCAATTATTACATAAATATTAACATAATTTATAAATTTTCATCACATTTCAACTATTATTCATTAATATTTCATTAAGATTATTCATTTTTATTAATATTTCATAAATCTAAAGATAATCTAAAATAAATCTGACTTCGCAACTTGCTTTGATCCTTGCTTTTAAATATATTTCATGTTTTTTTGAAATATGTTTAAATGAAATATGTTTAAATAAATTTAATTTCCTACCTGTTCGCTTATAGACACAGGATAGTCGCCTATACGATTAGCAACCACAAATGCGTCTAACACAGTTGCACCACCGTTAATAAGACCAGTGTATGTAATGTTAAAAGTTAAATCTACAGTTGTTCCTACAGCAACAATAATCAGGTCACTTAATGAAAATGGTACACTTGTATTAGCAGTAAAATCAAAGGTGGATGTAACAGATATATTTGATGCTGATTGACGAGCTCCACCAGTATAATCAAATGTAATACACATGACTTCGCATGACGTAACGGTGTTAGAAAAGTTACATCGTCCATTACCATTGACTAACCATGTTCCTGGTGTAAGTATCAAACCTCTAGTAGCTCCAGCAACATCTTGTATCGCACTGACTGTTGTTAGAGGACCAGATGCTACTGCAGGAATAGGAACCCCACCAACACGTTCATTAGTAAGTGTACGCTGAATAATTTGCGAAGGATAGTTAGAGACGGACATATACTACCCAAAGATTTTATTTTCAGAAACTAAAATTTTATAGAAAATAATTTAATGGTTGCCTTAAGTTCTTGATTTGAATATTCTCTAAATTGTGGGGGGTTAATACGTCCTATACTTTTGTAGTATTCATCTACTATCTTTATCAAATCTTTACGTTTCAAATCATCCATAATGTATAACAGTATTTTAGTTATTGTGTATAAACTAAAAATATATTGATTAATGTATGAGCAAAACAGTTAATATGTTAGACAACAAAATATCTAACCTGATTCATAAATTTGCTGTCAAGGGAAAGGTTAAATTAATTGGGAGTAATCAATATCGTGGTTTTTTATTTACGACTGATTATGATATATCTACTGTCCTAAAAGGTCGTGCAGAAATATTAGCAAATCATTTTAAAAAGGTTATTGAAACTATTCCTAAAAAATCATACTATTTCATGGATTTTAAAGCAGGACTAGATAAGAGGTTAATTTATGATTTTGATAAAGATAATTTAGACGATTACCTTGAGAATCCTCTCATTTCTAAATCATATAAAGAAAAAATTAAAAATGCTACTGGAGAAGATCAAGTCAAACTAATTCGTGATTTATTTATATTACGTTGGACTCCATCTGATATTGTCAGAGGTTATGTAATACTTGTTGATGGTAAAATGTATCCTTTAGTAGAAGCATTACAAGATGACACTATAATTAAATTAGACATTATCATACCTGTTGGCAATATGTTTGCTGAAGTAAGTGAAAATTATTATTACAAACAAAGTCCTAAAAGTGAAGATGCTTCTGTTGTTCAAGCACTAGCAGACGACATTGAAAAGTATAAACATAAAAATTCTATGAAAGCATTAAAAAGGTTATATTCTATACTCATGTTGACGAATCCTAAAGATTCTAAATTAGAAGTATTAGAAATCTTTTTTAACTCTCAAATTGGTCTTATCAATAAAGTAAAAAATGATTTGGAATTACTACTATCACTTACTGAAAAACATTTTATTCATTTTGACAAAATTGTTTCCAACGTCCAATTATTAAAAGAACGTTTAGCATCTTCTACTCTTGTTTCTCCTACCAAATTATTATCTCTTGACAAAATTACTCCTTCCAATTTTAGAAAAAAGATTCAGAAAGTAATCGACTGTTTATTAAGTATTATGAATCCAGTTGCCAAAAAATTACTAAAAAAAATAAGTGAATAAGTTTTGTTTGAATAAATAAAATATCCAGAATTATATAGATGAGTGGATATTTTAATTACGACGAAGAAGGTTCTATGATTTGTAAAGTGGGAGAAAAAAGAATCATGTCTATCTCTCCTAAACCAATTGAAGATGGATTTAATACTTTTGAGTGTAAAGGAGAACAGTGCATTCAACACATTCCTAATAAAAATACAGAGCGTAATGTTCTCTACATTACGGGACAATCTGGCAGTGGTAAAAGTTATTATACTGCACAATACATTAAGGAATACCACAAGATGTTTCCAAAACGTGAAGTTTTTATTTTTAGTAGTTTAGCAGATGATTCTACATTAGATAAACTTAAATACATTAAACGGATCAAAATTAAAGAAGCTCCTTTCCTCAATTCATCTATTGGTGTTGCGGATTTTAAAGATACGCTTACCATTTTTGATGACGTTGATGTAATTAGTGATAAAATTGTTAAATCAAAGGTTTTTAAATTGTTAAATGAAATTCTTGAAACTGGTCGCCATTATAACACTTCATGCATATTCACATCTCATAATGCCACTATGGGACTCGACACAAAACGTATCCTAAACGAGTGTCATTCTATTACCATTTTTCCAAAAAACTTGGGTGGTAAGACTGCTAGATATTTATTAGATCAATACCTTGGTATGGACAAAGAACAAATTGCTAAAATTAGAAAAATTAATTCGCGTTGGGTCACTATCATGAAAACATATCCTCAATGTATTATTAGTGAAAAGTCTGCTTGGGTTGTAAATCCTAACTAATTACTTGTATCGTTTTGGTGTTTTTTCATTCTTAGGAACTAACATCTGACCTCCTTCTTCTAATTCTACCTTACTTTCTTCTTTTTTAGGCACTATAATAGGTTCGTATACTGTTGTCTTGTTTTTTCTTGCTTCCTTTTCTGCCCTTGCCTTTAGTGCTCGTTGACGTTTGCTGTCTGGATTTATTGGTCGTCCGCGTGTTTTAACTGGTGCAGGAGTAAGAATCGTTGGTGCCACATCAGGTTTAGGAAGTGATTTTCGTAATCTTGCTACCCTAGATGGTACTGCCTTTTCTCTTGCCTTTGGTTGTGCGTCTGCCAACAATTTTTCTGCTCGTTCTCGTGCTGTTGGTGCTTTTGGTTTTGGTGTTTCTACAGGAGGAACTGGTTGTGGTGCTTCTACTATCTTTTTTCTTGGTTTACGTATTGGTAAGTCTGTCAGAGAAGTATATTGTTCTTTTGCCACTTTTGCTCGTGGTTTTCGCTTCTTCTTAAGAATACCTTCGCCAATCATTTGATCCATGTCCGCAAATACTGCTTTCTTTAATTCTGCCATATATATTTATGATATATATTATTTTTTATTAAAACGAATAAAATATTTGATTAAAATATAGACCCATACTATGAGTAGAGCATACGGTTATGGACAATTAAATGCTAAATTAAATACTATAGAGGCATTAGCATTAGCAGGATCTGGAGGAGGGGGTGGTGGTGTTGGGACTCTTGCTCAAGTTATGGCACTAGGCAATGTCGCTTCTACTGATTTAGAAATGGGAGTAAATAATATACTTATTCAAGGGTATGTTCAACAACAAAGCACACTGGGTGAAATTAACATTTACGATACACAAATTTCGTTGTTAAATAAAACTACTTACAACCCTTCTATTGTTCTTGAAAACAGTTACAATGGCAATATACTCTCTATGAATCTTACCAATATAGACAATGTTACTGCTGGACTATCCATTGATGTAGAAGGTGCAAAAATGACCGTATTCGATCCAAATACGTCTAAAGGTGTTGTTGTTGAAACCCAAAAAATAAATCTTATTGGTCAAGGTGGGTACGGAACTTCAGGACAAGTTCTCACATCAGGGGGAACAAGTGGTGATTTATCATGGACAACTGTTGGTGGTGGTTCTGTAGGTACATTGGCGGAAGTAATGACAAATGGTAATACTGCATCAACAAATTTAGACATGAACCAATATCAAATTACAAATGCTTTTCAAGTGAACGTAAGCAATAATATTGATTCTACATCTACCATGTCTTCGCAACAATTATCTGTTCAGAAATCAGGTTCTCAATTGGGTAAAGTTCAGTTAAGTGGTAATGGTGCATTAACACAAGTTCAAGATATTTCAGGTAATTTTGTTAAAACAAATGCAAATGATGGTATTCCTTATGTTCAAGTTTTTGATAATACAAATAATAAACAGTTACAAATTACGCCTACACAAATTAAATTAGGTGTTAGTGGTGGTGTAAATCCTCCTCCTGCTGATAATTATTTAGGAACAGATGTAAATGGTGATTTAATATATCTTGCTATACCTACGCCTACTATTCCTACATTAGAAGAGGTATTAACATCAGGCAATAATGCAGGTTCATTGTCCATTGACATGAGCGGAAATAATATTACTGCTGTAGCTCAATTAACTACAGTTGGTTCTGGTTTTAACGGTCTTATTACTTCTCAAGATTTATCTTTTGCTAGTGACACAACTTTACAAGGTGCTGGTATGTCTACTTATGCAGATGGTGCAAATTCTTTTGTTCAAGACGTAACAGGTTCTTTTATTCAATTACAATCGTCGAGCGATGTTGATTTTGCCCCTTACGATAAACCAATGCTTCAAATTGTTGATGTTGTTGCTAATGCTCATCTCGTCTTAACTTCTAAACAATTGCGGTTAGGAGATGGAGGAGAAACTTCTTATCCTCCTGACCCTCCTGCAGACTCGTTTTTAGGGACAGATATAAGTGGTAATTTGGAATACAAAAGTCTACCTTCGCCCACTGTCCCTACACTGTCCCAAGTTTTAACAGAAGGGAACACTGCTGGGAGTTCATCTATTGTCATGAATTCAAATAATATTACAAGTTTAGGTGAATTGTCTACTTCCGTTATTGGTAGTTGGCAAGGTATACTAAATCAAGACAATATTTCTATTCGTAGTCAAGTTGGCGATGCTTCAGCTGTACTATCAAAACAAGGATTAGGAGCAGTGTGTGCAGTTCAATCTAATAATGGTTCTACTGTAATTACTTCTGCTGGTAGTGGTGATCCAAACATATTTATACAAGATGGTGTAGATAATTCATCTATTTTAATAACCAACAGAAAATTATGTATTAGTTCTTCATCTGCCCCTGCAAACTCTTTTTTAGCAACAGATAATTCTGGTAATTTAACATATAGTCCTGTGACAGTGCCTACTCCTGCACTAACTACTAAAGCAAACGTATCCATTCCTATTCTTATAGATGGAATTACATATTATATCCAAATTTTTACAGCACCTTAATTTTAAACCTCGTTTAGAATTTTTTATCTTTTGGTAATATATGGCGACTCCTATTCAAGTTAATTACCCCCAAACGACTTTTGACCTTACTGCGTTTAGCGGTGCTTCGTCCGTTCTTTCGCCAACTGGT
>Ga0181355_1000192_pt1 | contig 24698 bp, 20 predicted proteins | sample Fa13VDMM15DN_FD_130099 | JGI IMG/M metagenome (GOLD analysis project Ga0181355, IMG submission 130099) | Freshwater viral communities from Lake Michigan, USA - Fa13.VD.MM15.D.N | ecosystem: Environmental > Aquatic > Freshwater > Lake | place: USA: Michigan | collected 2013-09-23 | reverse complement strand
TTTAAGATTGAGTCAAACACCGTTGGGGTGGCTTGGCAACTAGGCGCACCTCGTATAGACATTAGACCTGATGGCAGAAGATAATGGTTACTCCTGATAAAACGATACGCCCGTTACCGTTAAAAGCCCCAAACTTACCTATTGGTCCGGCTACCTACGCTCAAGACTATATTAATCAATTGCTCAACGTCCTACGACTTTACTTTACTCAGGTAGATAACTTTTCTTTATCTACGTCTACACCTAATTCTGGAACAACAGCAAATAGACCAACTGAGTTTCTTTTAGTAGGACAGTTTTACTATGACACAACGCTTGTAAAACCAATTTATTGGAACGGAACTGTATGGAAAGATTCCGCTGGAACAACGGTTTAATATGATATTATATGAAAAATTAAAAGAGGTCTAATATGAGTTTACACGCAGCTGCTAAACATATGGCTACTAAAGGACGTGGGTCCGATAGTATGCTCGTGCACATGACTCCAAAAGAAGTAAATGGATTACAAGCGCTTGCTAAAGCTAGTGGTGGCTCGTTGACTATTAACCCTGATACTGGCTTAGTTGAAGCTGGGTTTTTATCTGATATTCTTCCTGTTATTGCCGCTGCTGGATTAACATATTTAACTGCTGGAGCTGCTGCTCCCGCTCTTGCTGGCGCTTTAGGTACTGCTGGTATGAGTGCTGGTGCTGCTGCAACAGCTGGTGGTATATTGGCTGGCGCTGGTTCAGGTGCTTTAATTAATGGCGGTATGGCTGCTTTGCAAGGTAAAGATGTTGGTAAAGCTGCGCTATCTGGCGGTATTGGCGGTGCTATATCTGGTGGTTTAGGTGCGTATGGTGATGCTAATGTGTTTGGCGTTGGTGCTCCACCAGCTGCTCCAGTAGGCGACATTGCTAGCGTAGGACAAGCGGCAGTACCATCAGGCATAACACCTCCTGCTGCTACGTTACCAGCAGGCGCAACTGTCCCTGATACCTCAGCCGCATTTACTACACCAGTAACGCCAAACTCTTACATACCTCCTAGTACTACCCCTGCTTATCAATCTGCTATTGCTAATGAATCTCTTGCCGAAGCTGCTAATAATCAAGCGCTTTATAATACGCCAGTAGCTGCTAATGCTGTTCCAAAAATAGACCCATATGAAACTCAAGGATTAATGCAAAATGCTAGAGACTCTAGTACTGCTTTAAATCCCGGCAGTATGTCTAAACCCGGAGTTTTATCAGGCAATTATTATCAAGGTCTTGGTGACGGTGGTGTAGACACAGCGCAAAAATTAGGTATTCAAGCGCTACCTGTTATGTCTATGTTAGATGAACAACAAAGTCTTGTACCTACCGCAGAAGACCCTAGTAGATTAAAACGTATATCTCCTAACTTTCGAGCACAAGAAGCAGTAAAACCAGACCCTTATTACAGAGCAAAATATGCGGCTGGCGGTGGTTTAATGGATTTACGTCCTCAAACAAACTTTGCTAACCCTGCACAAGCAACAATGGAAACATCGCAGTACGATATGCTTACAGACCCAATGAGCGGAAATATTGCCCAACGTATGGCTAGCGGCGGAAGTACGACCAAAAAGAAAAGAGCGACACTAACTCCTGATAGAAGTTTAGCGGCAATGGACCCATACGAAGCTGGTCTTGCAAATCTTAATAACGCCCGCTATGGCGCAAATATGGCTGGTATTAGTAGCCCATCTGCTATGACTAGACTTGGAGAAATACCTACTGCTGCGGGTGGTGGTTTGTCTCATTTAGGAAGTTATTCGGATGGTGGGCGTATGCTTAAAGGTCCGGGCGATGGTATGAGCGATAACATTCCAGCTATGATTGGTAAGAAACAACCTGCTCGTTTAGCTGATGGTGAGTTTGTTGTACCTGCAGATGTAGTTAGTCATTTAGGTAATGGTTCTACCGATGCTGGAGCCAAGAGGTTATACGCTATGATGGACAAAGTAAGACGTGCAAGAACAGGTAAAAAGAAACAAGCACCTGCTGTTAAAGCAGATAGGTTTATGCCCGCATGACGTTGACGGTTAAACCGGTTTTTACTGACCATTTTCATCAAACATGGCCTCTGGTTGAAGATTTTTTTAAAACTGTTTTAAAGGTAGACGAAGAAGAATATACATTAGACCAAGTTAAAGGTTTATTGTCTCAAGGTGTTTGGTTATTATTAGTAGCAGTAGACGAACAAAATAAAATTCACGGTGCTGGAACCATTGAGTTTATAAATAAATTTAATGATAGGGTAGCTTTTATAACTACATTAGCTGGTAAAGGCATTGTGAACGAAGACGTGTATAAACAAATGTGTGCTATTGCAAAGTTAAAAGGGGCTACAAAAGTGAGATGCGCAGCAAAGAAAACAACGGCTCGGCTTTATAGACAATTGGGTATGAAAGAACGCCACATTATATTAGAGGCAACACTATGAATATGTTAAAACTTTTTACGTGGTTACTAGTAGACCAATTTAAACTCAGCTTTGGTGGCGGAGGTGGGGGTGGTCCGCAAGTATCTACAACCAATACAGCCAATATACCTGAGTATGCTAAGCCGTATGTAGAGAACATGCTAGGGTCTGCACAGACGCAGATTTATAACGATGACATGACGACTTTTCGTCCGTATACACCATTTAGCAAAAACCCTAACGATTACATGGCGAGTTACTCGCCTTTGCAACAAAGCGCTCAACAAGGTGCTGCTAATTTACAAACACCTGCTCAGTTTGGTGCCGCTACTGCGTTAACAGGTCAAGCGGCAATGGGTTCATTAGGCGCTGCCGACCAATCAGGTGGGTTACAACAACAAGCATTAGGTTATGGTAATGCGGGTGCTTTATATGGTGGGGCGGGTGCTGAATACGGCGCACAAGGTTCACAACAAGCTGCACAGGCAGCACAACAAGCTGCACTTAATGCAGGACAATATGGCGCTCAAGGAGCCGGAGCTGGACAACAAGCTGCTGGATTATCAAGTTTATATGGTGGGTTAGGTGCACAAGCGGGTCAAACAGCTGCTGGACAATCTGCTTTATATGGCGGGTTAGGTGCGCAATCTGGAGAACGCTACGCTGGACAATCACTTGGTTATGGTGGTATGGGAGCTGGGTTAGGTGCTCAAGCTGCCGGTGCTGGTAGTCAATACGCACAGCAAGCTACAAGTCCTGCGGCACTACAAGCGTACATGAACCCGTACGTACAGTCTTCACTAGCACCACAACTTGCTGAAATTCAACGCCAAGCTGATATTACCGGAACTCAACAACAAAGTGGAGCTACTAAATCAGGTGCGTTTGGTGGAAGCCGTGAAGCATTAATGGCGGCTGAGAACCAAAGAGGCGCACAGATGGCTAAGCAACAAGCCATTGGTCAAGGTTACGATAAGGCGTTTCAACAAGCACAACAGGCTCAACAATATGGCGCTAATTTAGGACTGCAAGGACTGCAAGCTGGTATGCAAGGTACTGCACAAGGACTTCAAGGTGTTGGTCAAGCTGGACAACAAACGCTAGCTGGTTATGGTATGGGGTTACAAGGCGCTGGACAAGCTGGTTCTCAAGCTATGCAAGGGTATGGTATGGGTTTATCAGGAGCTAACCAAGCTGGTAATTTACAGATACAAGGTGCTCAAACTGGACTTCAAGGTGTAGGGCAACAACTTGCCGCTGGTAATTTAGGTCTTGCTGGTACTGCACAAGGTATGCAAGGTGCTGGTTTAGGTATGCAAGGCGCACAGTCTGGTATGCAAGGCGTTCAAGGTGCCATTGGTGCTGGGCAGTATGGTCTACAAGGTTTAGGTCAAGCTGGGCAAATGGGTAATCAACTCGCTAATATTGGTCAACAACAACTTGCTGCTCAACAAGGTATTATTAGTACCCAGAATCAAATGGGTGCGCAGATGCAAGCCCAAGAACAACAGAAGATTAACCAACAAATTCAAGATTACGCTACACAACAGCAGTATCAGTTTATGCAGTTGGGTATTATGAACTCGTTGCTACGTGGTTTACCTATGCAGAATACAACAACTCAATCGTATCAAGCACAACCCGCTATAGGACAACAGGCTCTTGGTTTAGGGCTTGGTGCTTTGGGCGCATCTAAAGCGTTTGCTTAAGGAAAGAACATGATTAATCCGTCTTCAGCACCTAAGTCTCCAAACCCTATGCCAGCAGGTTTAGGAGCGTTAACTCAAATGGGACCAACGCCTAGAGGTAAAAGCCCTAGTAATATGGGTCAAGTTATGGCACTAGCTCGTAAGATGAGCGACATGCAGTTAGCGGATGTTTTGCAAGGTAAAAGTTTAGCTGTTCCACAGTTTGCAGCGATGACCGAAGCTATGGGGCGCAAGAGCTTGCGCAACGCTATGCAAGGGGCTGAAGCACAAATGCAGGCTAAACAGCCTAGCGTTAAAGATAAGTTACTTGCAGAAGAAGCCGCACAACAACTGCCTGAAGCTAGCGGTATAGGTCAAATACCTGCTCCTAATATGGAGTCAATGGGTATGGCTGGTGGCGGTATTATTGCGTTTACTGAAGGCGGAACACCGGAAGAAAGAAGAAGAGCTGCTTTAGAAGCGTTAGAAAGTAACATGCCATCTATGCCTAATAATTACAAAGGCACTGTAATGGAGTTTATGAATTCTCCGGAAGGTAAAGAGTATTACAAGTCTAGAGCAACAGCTAAAAAAGCTATTTTAGAAAATAACCCTGTTTCAATTGCTCAGTACGATAAAATGAATTTACGCCCAACTTCTTCTAAACAAGTTAATCCAGCGCCTTTAATGGAAGGAGAGTATGTTCCTCCACCAAATCCTGCGTTATTACAGCCGTTACCTCAACGCAATTTTGTTGATGCTGGTGCCGGTGCTGCGGCTGCTCGTCCTAATGTTCCGCCTCCAGCGGGCGATGCAGCTCCTCGTCCTACTGGTGGGGGTGGTGGTGGTTCTCCTGTAGTTACCCCCGGTCTTCCTACTGATTTAAAGTTTGACCCATCAGAGTTTGATCAAAAATACAAAACTATGTTTGGTCAAACACCTGAATTTAAAAAACGGGATAATCCTTTTTACAGCATGAAGTATGAAGGCGATGACCCACGTAAAGTAAAAGAAGAAGGTATTGGTTTTGGTTTAATGAAAGCTGGACAAGCGTTACTTAAGAACCCTACATTTGCTGGTGGCTTGGGCGATGCTATAGGTGCATTTGGTGACCAAGGCTGGTTAACTGCTAAAGAACTTAAAGCCGCTAAGAAAGATGAGCGTGATTACAACTTTAATATGACTAAAGCAACTGAGTTGTTTGAACAAGGGCAAGAAGATAAAGCATTGCAGTACGCTAAGATAGGTCAAGATAAAGAAAAAGCAGTAGCAGAACTAACTCTTAATGCGTTTAAAGCTAAAGTTGATACGTTTAAAGCTAACACTGATAAGTTTAGCGCAGAACAAACAGCTAAATATCAAAAAATGATGGCGGGTAAACCTGATTCTGGTATTGCTATGTTAAATAGAATTATGCAAGATAACCCCGGCATGAAAACCGTAGATGCCATTAAGGCTATGTATGGAGCCAGAACCGGCGAGAAACAAGGTACGTTAGATAGAACTACAGCGGCTGGAATATGGGAAAAAATGTCTAAAGCAGAGAAAAAAGGTTACGGTGATTTTGAAAACTACTATCAAACACAAAATAATCAACTTTTATCTGGTACAATACCGGAAGGCGCTGTCATTAGACCATCATAGTTTCGCCAACTATTTTTAATTAGAGACTTATGCCATATCTACGCCTGCCTGATAACTCGTATATGGAAGTACCCCAAGGGGTTTCGCAAGGCGAAGCGTTAAAGCTTGCACGAGAAAAGTATAAAGAACTTTTTGAACCAGCACCTAAAGCAGACACAGGTTTTACAGGCGCATTTAAAGCAGGCGTTGAAAATTTAAAAGCTGACATCGAGCGGGTTAAAGGTAAAACCGGCATTAAAGATGTTGCAGAAGCCGAAAAAAGTGCTGCTGCATACGAGAAAAAAGCAGGTCAAATATTTAAACCAACTGATGAAGGTTGGTCTGAAGCCCCATTTCAAAAGTTTAAAGAAACGCTTGGTGGTTCAATACCCTATATGGGTGCCCCTATTGTTGCTGGTGGAGCTGCGGCTCTTGCTGGCGCACCGATTGCCGTAGGTACTGGTTTAGCGGGTCTAGCTTCTTTAACACAATTCACAGGTTCAAACCTTGGTCGCCAAATGAAGGGCGACGAAGAAGAAGGTATTGCAGCTAAGTCCCTTGCAGAAACAAGCCTAGGTAAAAGCGTAGCAGGAGCTATTCCACAGACTGCGCTAGACATAGTTTCTTTACGCATGATTCCGGGTATTGGCAAAATATTTGGTGAAGCAGGTAAAAAAATTACGCCTGAAATGGCTAAAAAAGTTGCTGAGCAAGGTATTGCAAAAACAGCTGGCGCTTATGGTGCGCAGGCTCTAAAAACAGGTGGTGTTGAAGGTTTAACTGAAGCTGGGCAACAGGTTCTAGAACGTCTACAAGCTGGCTTATCTATTACAAACGAGAAAGCTAGAGACGAGTATTTTGATAGCTTTATTGGCGGTGCTGTATTAGGTGGTACGTTAGCTGTACCGGGCACAGCAATGAGGCGGGGGGAGATTAAATCAGAAGGCGCACGGCTACAACGAGAAGAAGAAGCCAAAGTTGCCGAGCAACAACGACTTGCGGATGAAGCACGTAAAAAGACTCCTGAGTATAGGCAAGAACTATTAGATAAAAGAAATGATTTACAGGCTAACATTTCTGTTTTACAAGATGCTATTAAAGACAAGCGGGTAGACCCAGAAGCTCAGAAAGAAAGTAAGAGTGAGCTTAAAGTTTTACAGCAACAAATGCGTGAGATTGTTGGCGATTTAAAAGAAACTACTCCGCTACCCAATGAACCAGTAGACCCCACCGCTAAATTAACTCTTGAACAGTTTAGACAACAACGTGAAGCCAATCTTCAACAGCAACAACAGCAACAAGCAGAATCAGAAAAACAGCAAGCCGATTTAGCTACGGCTGCTACTAAAGCAGAAGACAGCAAAGAACAGTTTGTTCAACAATATCAAGCTATAAATAAGGCTGTTAGTACGTTAACAGACCAACTTCAAAATGCCATGAAAGATGGCGACATAAATACTATTACTAGGGTTGGCGAAGAATTAGACAACAGAAACGCTGAATTAGCTCAACTATCAGAAGTGGCTAAAAAAGCAGGCATTAATTTAAGTACGCCTAAAGAGCAATTAGACAAAGCACTTGCCGCTTTAAATAAAGCAAGCGAAGATCGCAACATTCTTGACAACCCAGAAAAACGTAATGCGTTAGTACAAAACGTCAAAATAGCTCAAGCTAGGGTTGAAGAAAATAAAACTAAACAAGCTGAAAGTAAGGCGCTTGCTGAGAAACAAGTACAACGAGCTAGTGTTTTAGCCGAAGAAGAAGAGACTGGCGCACCGTTTGATCAAGCGGCGTATGATGAAAAAGTTAAGACTATGCGAGAGCCTATATCTTCTAGGCTAACACAACTAGCTACCGATTACTCTTCTCGAACAAGAGAGGTATTGCGTGCAGATGCCTTTGAAACTTGGACACAACTGCCCAAGAAAGAAAAAGACGTATTTAATAATAGCTTTGACAAGTATTTTGAAGACCAAAAAAACCAGACGTTAACTCCAGATGTGATGTCAGACATTACGGCTGCTATTGAAGCAAAGAGCCTTAGCAACAGCCAAGCCAGAGCTTTAGATTTGCCAACGCAAGCTGGCACAAAAAAATGGACGTTTTCTACTGCAACAAAAGATACCGACAAACTTGCAGAAAGCGTAGAAAAACAACTTGCTTTAATAGATGAGAATGATGCGTTTATTAAAGAACAAGGCATGGATTTGCCAACTGACCCCCGCAGAGAATTTCTTGAAGCAATTATGGTTAAGCTGGCGGACATTGGATATAGCCAAAAAGAAAAAATAGAAGCAACTGATATTGGCACAAGATTAGGTATACAGCGAGAGTTTAAAGGGCGGGGTGCAGAAGTACCTGTTTCTACCAGAGTCGGTAAAGATTTGCCTATTGGTATTTATACCCCAGCGCACATGCAAAAGTTGCGTGCTGATATTAACAACATTAAAGATATATTTAAAGCGGACAAGAGTTTAGCCGAAGAAACTAAAACAGCTAGCAGCCGTATAAGAACACAAATTACTAGCATAAGTAAAAAACTTAAAAACACAAAGATAAGCGCTGAAGATAGAAAAAATCTTAAAGTTGCATTAAAAAATAAACAGGATGAATTAGAAAATATTGTTCGTCCTCAACAACTTACAAAAGATGAAAAAGCTGAGCTGTCCCGTCGTTTAGCTAGACTTGAAGAAGAACTTACAAATACACAACTAGGATATAAGGGTGGTAAAGCAACTCCGCTTATGAAGCTTGCTTCTAGGTTAGAGTCAGCGCAACTTAAATTAGGCGTAGCTAAAACACCAGCACAACAAAATACAATAAGACAGCAGATAAAAGGTATATCTGCTCAAATAGTTAAACGTGGCGGTAAAATACTTGAAGACGGAACAGTAGTTCAAACGGCTGAAGTAGAAAATCTTGCGTCTAAAAAAGGTGTTTCACAGTTACCTGAAGCAGGTGCTAAAGGCACCCCTGTTACACCCGCTAAACGAGAAGAAGGTTTATTACTAGACATTCAAGACACAATAGACTCATTACGTAAAGGCGAGTTTATAGGTGGTGCTGCGGGTGCAGAGGGTAAAAAACTTTTAGTCAACGAAACTCGAGAAAAAATATTAGATAAGTTTGGCAAAGACGTTGAGTCTTTGGCTAAGGCAATTATTTCTAGTATGAACGTGTCTTTAAAAGCACAGAAAAAAGCAGAGCTACCGAAACAAGTACAAGACGCTATTCGTTCTATTGTAAAAGAGTATTTTAAAAACAAAGCAGTTAAAGCTACTGGTTGGCGTGCTGAAAAGCAGCGTGAGAAAGCAACGAGTTCTTTATATCAACAGTTTTTAAAAGCCGGGTTTGATTTAAATGATTCAAGCGCTAAAGAGCGCTATAAAAAGTACATGAGCGAAGCGGGCATTACAGATGCAGAATTTGCAGGCGAAGCCACTGAAACTTTACAAAAGCTTAGACTAGATGCAGACAATTTAGAAAATCGTTTTTATGACGAAAACGAAACTTTACAAGAAGTAAAACAAGAAAAAGAAAACACTGAAACTGAAATTACAAAAAATAGGTTAGCAGCGCAGAAAAAAGGAAATGAATTAGATGATAATCTTGAAGCCGCTGAGCAAAAATTTAAAGAAGCAGAAGCTGCACACAATCAAGCAATTAAAGATATTTTAGACTTTAAAAAAGGTACGTTAACTGTTGCTAATCCACGTACTTTTGTAGCCAATACACAGAAACTTGTTAATAAGTTATATAAAGAATTACAAAGTGCAACTACTGAAAAAACAAAAGCAAAAAGAAGCAAAACGGTTGAAAACAAAAAAATAGATGCAACTCTTAAGGAGTTAGATGAGCGTTCAACTGAAATACAAGACAAATTAGTAGCGCAAGATACACAAGTAAGAAACTTAGAAAAGCAGTTACTAGATGCTGAAAACGAATACGGCAAAGAAAGACGCCAATTTAATTTAGGCGAACAGTTAGGTAAAGGCGCTATACGCACAGGTATGCGTGACGCTGAACGGGAACAGATTGGCGAGTTTATTGAAACTGTTAAGCGTGTATTTGGCGCTGATATTAAACCGCCAGCGTACAAAGAGCCAGAAGCTATTACCGCTGAAACAATGGCTGATGATATTAAGCTGCCCAAAGAACTGCAAGAGCTACAGAAAAAAGCGCAGGACTTGTTAGACGAACACGCACGTATATCTGAGTCTTTAAAAAAATTAGTTGAATCTAATATGCCTGTTGCAGCTACAGAAGCAAACGAATTAAGAGATTTGTTTTTTTATAAAGAGTATATTGACGCTCCTACGTTTGCTAAAAGAACTAAAAGTAATGCTATTTTGCGTTTGTTTGACAGGTTAACGCTTGCAAATATGACTGGGTATGTTGCATCTTTAAACGACCAAACACAGGACGCTAAAAACGCTTACAACGAAGCTAAAGAAATAGAAAAAGACGTGTTTGATAAGATAGATAAAATCTTAAAAACACTACAGGTTATATACGCTCGAGAAAAAAGTAATGTTGAGGCAAAGGTACGTACAGACTTTGCTGATGATTTTAAACAACTTAAAGCTCTTACCGAACAATATTTAGAAACATCAACCGAATTTCAAAAACAAAAAACCGCATACTTTGAACAAAAGCGTTCGGATGAAGCCGTTGCTAGAGCTAAAGAAACAAGTTCTGAAGCTGCACAAATTAAGAAGACTGTTAAAGCTAGTGAATCAGAAGCTGGAATTAAGACTGGTTTAGGTCTGTATGGTAAAAAATCTACTATAGTTACTACGCAAGCTACGTTACGTAATATTGATTTTACTAACATGCTTAAAAAAGTTGGTCCGCTGCGTAAGTTACGGAAAGAAATTGATGATCTTAAAACAGCTTTAAATATACCTGAAGCTGAGCGCACTAAACAAATAGCGCAAAAACAAGCGGCATTTAATAAGCTTGAAGCTGACGCACTAGAGTACGGAGAAAAAGTAGGATTTGGTACTGAAGAAAATAGCCTTACTCAACTTTATATAGACCTTGCGGGTGTTAACGAGAACACTCCAGAAGCATCAAACATAAAAGCTGAAATAGAACAAGTAAGACAGAAGTACGAAAACCAAGCTTCTTTTTATAGCCAGTCTAAACGTGTTGTTACAGCGGTTGGTCCAAAAGGCGCTTTAGCTAGAGAGCAAGACCTTAAAGCTTTGCAGGCAGAGCAGACTGAAGAAACAAAACGTATGCTTGAACGGCTTGCAAAACGATTAAGCGAAAAACAACGAGCTGGTGAACTAGAAAAACGTGAGAAACGGTTAGCAAAACATTTAGCAATTAAACGACCCGAAGATACTAACGGGCGTAAAAGATATGATAATGAAACTATAGCGCTTACTGCGGATGTAATGGTTGCTAAAAATGAAGACTTTGGTGTTTTACGTGGTAGGGGTCGTCTAAAACGTGAGGCGTTTGAAAACCGATTTAAGCCAACGGAGATTCATAAACAAATACAAAAATTAATTAGAGCCGCCGAAGCTAAAAAAGAAAAAGGCGAGGCTTTAACACAGGCTGAAGAACAGTTAATTGCAAAAACTGGTTTAACGCTAGAAGCGTATACAACTAGAATAGAAGAAGCGTATTTAGCAAAACTTAATAAAATTAATGAACAAATAAAGCCAGCGCTTAACGATAAAGCTATTGATAAATTAGTTGAACGTGCTAAAGATTTAAACGCTAAAGAAAAAGAAGCTTTTTTAACTAGAGAACTGTTAAAGACAGAATTTAGACAAGCGTTTGAAGAACTGCAAACGGAAGAAAATACACAAAAGTTTCTTGAAAAAGAACTTAATGTTCTTGACCTGCCGTTTAAGAGCGTTGAAGAATACAAACGCATGGTAGAAAATAATTTTATGTACCCTGATGATGTTAGCGAGTCTGGGCTAGATCAAAACGATTACATAAATAGTGTGTTTAGATTTTCTAACGATAAGCTAGACCCACGTATTGAAAAAGCACATGACGGAAAAGGATTAGAGCAACCGCAAGCACAGGCGCACGTTAACAAAATAACTATGCCTAAAGGTTTAAAACTGCTTGTAATGGCTAAACTGCCTAGGGGTTTACGTGAAAAGTTAGTAGCCCAAGGATATACAGATGCAGAGCTTGATGGTTTGCGTGGTGGTGTGTTGGCTAACGGAGACGTGTTTGTTATTGCGGATAATCATGCAGACCTTAAAGATTTAGACCGCACATTAGCCCACGAAATTACAGGACACTTAGGGGTAGAAGGCGTATTAGGGCAGGATGGGTTAGACGCTCTAGCAGCTAAAGTCTCTAAACAAGAAGGCGGTGTATTAGGTTTAGCTGAAAAACTAGGTGTTGCAGAAGATGCCGCAGCTGCTTATGCGTCTGCTAAACGTGGTGGCAAATCAGAAGAATTTGCTTTAGGTAAAGCATTACGGGAAGTTATTGCGCACGTATCTGAAGCCCGTGTTGATAAAGGTTTCTTAGGCAGAGCTAACGAATTTATTAAAGCTTTAGTTGGCGCTGTAAGAGCAGCCCTACGTAAGATGGGTATTAACTTAGACATTAACACTTCGGATGTATACAAAATTTTACGTGACGCACGTAAATCATCTAAAGCTGGTGTTGGCTTATATGTAGGACGTGACGGCGAGATTCAATTACGCACTAAAGAAGCTGAGTACGGACCTAACAGTGGCGGATTAGCTACTGCAAGCGGACGTTTGTTAACTAAGAAACAAGAATCTTTATATAAACGAACTTTTACATCAAATGCTGGTTTAATATTTAACACTAAGTTTTTTGACCGGCTTGCGCCTTTGATGCGTGTTTTTGAAAACAAGGGTATGGCTAACTCCCTTACGGCTACACAGATACAATATTACGTTAGTATGTACGACCAACGCTTTGCTTGGCTTTCAAAGGCTATATCCAAGGGCGTACCAAAACTGCGTAAAGAAAAGAACGGTGCAGGTTTTGTTTTATCTTCAGAAGAAGAAGGCGCTAACATGAAGAAGTTAGCCGAGATATTGTCTACGGCTAACTGGGGTAACGCAGAAGGCGTGAGAAACGCATATAGTATTTACCGTATTGCTAAACGTGCAAAACGTGTTGGGCTAGACAAACTTAACTTCAGCCCTGATGTAACACCAAAAATGCTTAGCGATGCTATGCGGGACGTTGAAAACAATAAACAGCTTAAAGCCGTATTTGAAAAAGCCGACGCTGTGTATGACCAATACAACCGAGACTTGTTAGACTTACAGGTAGCCGTTGGCACAATGAGTAAAAAACAAGCCTACGAACTTACTATGTACAACGACTACATTCCGTACTATCGTAAGATAGGCGACGACGTTGTTTTAGATGTTGGTGGAACAAACCGCATCGTAATTGGTAACTTAAAATACCAAAAGAATTTAGAAGCGCTTGTCGGAGGAGATGACCGTATTGTTGATATTTACGCTGGTGCGCTACAGAATACCAACATGCTGATGGAAATGGCGTTAAGTAATTTGTCAACCCGCAACATTGCGTTTGCGTTAAACAGCATGGGTCTGTTGAAAGAAAAAAGAGGTTTTGGGGACGGTAATGGTCCTGCTAACTCTAGCACTATACGTTTTAAAATAGATGGTGAGCCTAAGTTTGCTGTAGTAAATACAGAGGCTGCCGGTGTTAGCTCCGAGCTTTTAGTCCACGGTTTAGAAGGTGTTAGCGTTAGTCTGCCTACTATAGTAAAAATTATGGGCATGCCAGCTAATCTGTTACGTACATGGGTAACACGTAATCCAGCGTACGCTTTACGCCAAGTTATTCGTGACCCTTTTGTTGCTACTATGGCAGCCGGTGTAGATACTGTGCCTATGCTTACATCCTTTAAAGCTGTGGCTAAGGCGTTCCGTAACACTAAAGACAATGCTTCGGGAATAGAAGACTTAGGCGTATTAAGTAGCCATGTGTTTAGCGGTACACCGGAAGACATACAGAAAGTTATGTTGCAGATTACTAGCGGTAAAGGCGCTCCTGTATGGGATAGGATAATGTCTAAGCTAGATTTGTTAGCCCTACAAGGTGATGCTGCTACTCGTCAAGTTGCGTTTGACAGTTACCTAAAACAAGGGCTAACTGAAATGGAAGCTATTTTAGCTACGCATAAAACAATGCCGTTTAGCCAACGTGGTACATCGCCTAGCTTGTATTGGTTATCTACAATGGTGCCGTTTATGAACGCACAGATGCAAGGTTTAAACGTATTGTATAAAGCGTTTACTGGCAAGATGCCGTTTAATGAAAAACTTAACGTCAGACGTAAGTTATTCCAACGTGGCGCTATGATGTTTGCATTGTCCTTTATGTACGCACTTGCAATGGAAGACGACGAGGCATATCAAAATGCTACTGACGAAGAGCGATACAACAACTGGTTTGTAAGAACGCCTTTATCTGACGAGCCTGTTAAGATTCCAATTCCGTTTGAGCTTGGTATTATCTTTAAAGCAGTGCCAGAGGCGTTGGCAAACGTAATGTTTGGGGATAAAAAAGCTTCAGAAGCGGCAGATGCGTTGCGCCGTATGGTATTAAACGCCGTACCTGTCGGACCTAGCGCAATACCTCAAGCTATTAAAACGCCTATTGAAATCTTAGCTGATCATTCTTTCTATACCGGTCGTAGCATCATAGGTGAACGGCTTGCGGGAGTAGACCCTAACGAACAGTTCAATCAAAACACGTCTGAAATATCTAAACTAATTGGTAGCGTAACAGGACAGATACCTGTAATTGGTAAATACCTGTCTCCTGTTATGCTTGATTACGCTGTGCGTGGTTACTTAGGTTCTGTACCATTGGCAGTTGCTTCTTTAACAAACCCTGTGTTTAGTTCCGAAGTTAAACCAGAAATGAAGGCTAGCGAAATGCCGTTGTTTGGTTCGTTCTTCCAATCAAATGATGCTGGCGGTATTATTAACCGAGCATACAAAGACATAGAGGACGTGCAAAAAGCTAAGAAAACATATAGCAAGCTCGAAGAAGAAGGGCGTGATAAAGAGGCAGAAGAATACGCTGATGCTAAAGCCGATTTACTAGGTATGGCATCTATGGCTGGGCGTTTTGTTAAGAAGATGGGTCAACTTACTGCCGACGAAAGAGAAATTAGGTCAGACCCTAACATGTCCGCAGGCGACAAACGTAAGGCACTTGATGAAATTAGAAAAGAAAAAATAGAACTTTCACGGGATTTATCTAGCGAACGCGAGTAAACATAACGCCTAGTCGTCCGTCTACAGTGCCGTATTCTGCTTTGCCTAAACACCCATGATGTATTGCCGCACTTAATCCGTTTTGTTTTGTCTCGTCTAGCTTTAATGTAGGTACAAAAAATACCCCTTTGACAGGGGTATTTTTCCAAGGGTAATACACTTTAATCTTCGATGTCATTCTCACTAATAGGTCTTGATATGTGCATGACGTTTACCCGCATGGTAGGACCTCGAGTCTTAGATAACATGTCTTTGCGCATGTATTTAACCTTGTAGTTTGGTAGCTTTTCAAGCCCTTCTTTAAAGTCAGAGTATCCATAACTCATAGCCACGCAATGATTCTTAAGCAACTGCTCCTCAATAAAGTAATCAATGTGTCCGGGTATCATATTATGCTCGACCCGTCCTGCTACATCTGACCTCGTTAACGACTGATCTACTTCTCTACCACCGCCTAGCATAGCGCTTACAGTACCATCAACCGCTTTTACCACAACAAATTTACCAAAGAACTCTCTAGAGTATGCGTTTAATATGTCTTCTGGCGTACGCACACTGCCGTAAATAATCCCACGAGAGTTATACACCATCAAGCGTAGCACATCGACAATAGGACCTTTGGGAATATCAATTAAGTTGGCGTAGTCTTTGCCAAGCATTTGTATTACAGATACGATACACGCATTACCCGCAGTCCAAAAGCGTTCATCCTCATTAGCCTCAAACTCTTTTTTAAGATGCTTTTTATTCTCAGCAACAATTTTCTTAGCCGTGTCGTAGTTCTTAACTAGCCAACGAATGAACTCACGCCCAACAACGCCATAGTTTTCTTTTAATAGGCTAAGCGCTAAACCTTCCTCGTCAGTAAACGATATTTTTTTGCTCATTTTTAATTCAAGCAAACGAAACATTTCGCCTTGTGATGAGTGCTTGCGAGCGCCCGATAGAAAATCCATGACGTGCGTATTAGATGAAAGTAAACATAATAAATGCCATGTAGTGTCGTTTACTCTTTCTTTGTTACTGCCAGCTTCCATCCTATCTTTGCCTTTACCCTGCGTTAAATCTAACAGGAACGCAGGCAACCATTCAAAATCGCTACGGCTCTTACTTGTTGTCTCATCTATAATAAACGGCAAGCTGTTAAGCAAGCCCTGTCTTTGTTGCCCCGCTACAGTTGACGTACTCTGTGTTACACGATATTGCTCAGGATGCCCAAAGAAACTAGCCGCTAACTCTAGCGAAAGCGACTTACCTGTGCCTGACTCAGAAGAACCCAAGTGGTATACACAGCCATTATAGTCAGCAAATTTCATAAGCAACGATGCCGGTCCAACCAAAGACATTGCTAAAATATTCCACTCTTTACGAGCAATTAGCATGTTAAATACTTTTTTCCAATTATCCAAAGTGCCTGTTGGCGTTGTGGCACGATTTATATTCTCAAGGTCAGGCGTTGGTACATACACGTCTTTGCCATCAGGATAATACACACGGCTGTTATAAACAAAAACCTTGTCTGCTTGCCAACCACAGCTAGTAGGAACTTTTACAGCTTTTTTATTAGCGCTAACAAATTCAACGCACCCACGAACGTATTCAAATAGGTGTTTATCGTTACCGGAACCATACGCAGCTATGATGTTTTGATTGGCTAAATGCTTAACTGTCTCATCTTTACTCACCACAGCACGTTGTGGAATTAAAACATCGACCGGTCCTTCGGGTCTAAAAGCCATCATATGCACTAAGTGCTCTTTCTTGTTGTTTAAAATATCCATCGCAAACAAGTCATACGGCAACAACATAATCTGCTTACGTGCTTTCTTGCCGTCTTCATCTTCTAGCATCTTGTCCATAAAGATACCCCCCTTAGCGCCATAAGTGTAACCCTTCGGTGGAATAGGTTTGCTTATGACAATCTGCTCGGCTTGTGGCTCGGCTGATTCGATAATGATGTCTTTGGCTTCGGTATTGGTATTTATTTCTCGCCCAAGGGCTAGTGGGTTAGTGATTTTGTTGAAGTGTGGGCACGTTTCGCACACACCCGGATTTGCTTCATCTAATTTAATACAGGCATACGGACCTTTAATAGCGTGCCATTTCTGTATATGTCTTTCGGGTTCATATGGGTGTAGGGCTGATAAAGCCAAACCTTCATCCTCGCCGTCTTCACAATACTTGGCTATGCTTAGTATGCCACGCCACAACGGCTCCATGCCATCTTGACTTGCGTGCTCACGATAATAATTAATCTGCCCACACTTATCCCCTATATTAGACATCAAGGTAAAACTGTTCTCTATTAGCGTAACGCTGTTGGCGTTAGGTATTGCTTTCGGACGTTTGCCTGCTAACTGTAATGCGGGTAAACCCTCATATGCTGAGCCGTTCATCTTTTCTTTTAACGCACCAGCTATAGTTTCAAAGTTAAAAGTCTTGGGCGAAGACTCAATTATAATCTTAACTTTGCGTGGCTTAGCCTGTTTGTAGTTACTTGTGTCGGGCACACGTAGAATACGAGCCGCATCGCCTGTAACCATAGCGTCAATCTTTAACCCTTTTTTAACGCACAAACGCTTTAGATTCTCAGCAACAGGTTTCCAAACAGCTATATCAACTTCTTCAGTAAAAGCCCAATATACATGCAAGCCCCCACCACTAGATATAACCCAAGGTGTACCTAACTCTGCCAAAGCCGTTGTAGAGAGAAACGTATCCAAAGCATCTGCTGCTTCTGCTTTAGTTGCGTAGCCCTTACCATCCCCACAGTCAATGTCCAAGAACAAAGACTTAATCTTCAGAGCGTTTTCAGTTAAGCGTTTGCCCTTGTCGTTGAACGTGGCTAATGCGTAAAATGAGTTATAGCCTTTTGAATCAAACGCCATAGCGGCGTTGTACAGCTCGTCAATCGTTTGAACAAAGACGTGTTCTTTTTTAGCTGTGCTAATTTCAACGGCGCAGTAAGCACCCGAAGTAGGTAGCACAGTCGCTAGGAATTCCTGCGACGTCATATATACCCCTCGAGTTTATTGTTTTACTTTGCCTGCTAGCCGTTTTGTTGCTACTTGTTTGATATGCATTTTCTCATTGCCTCTTCAACTGTACGGCTAGATTGTAGTATGTTCAACAAAGACTGAACGCTGTTTCTGTATGCGGGTGTTACATCCGTTCCGCTAAACCAGTTGTATACCGTTTGCCTTGTTGCGCCTGTAAATTTTGCTATCTCAATAACTGGGAAGTTTAAACTAATTGCCCAACGTCCTAGCTGATTGCCTAGCGTTTTGGGTGCTACTTTTGTAGTCTGTTTTATTGTATCTGAATAAGCCATAATTTTCTCGTTAAGTTGTGGGTGGGGGTACTAGCGTGCGAATTGATAAAACTACAGGCTGTTTAGCGTCGCCGAGCCGACGTGTTCCCCGCTTTCCCCCCGAACTATCTACTGATGATAATACGCAGCATATGGTACTCCAGAGTTATCCCTAGGCTTATGCATAAAAACCCTATACGGTAACTCGCTTTCAGTTAAAAAAGCTGACGGGTTTTGCTCTTTAATAAACTTTATAGTTTCATCCAACAACTCGTTTGGTTTCCCAAACAGTGGATTATCCATGTGGTTTATCCTAGGGCTACGTGCAACCGATTTTAGCCTATCAATTTGCTCTTGCGTGAGCTTACTCATCATCCCACTCCGATACAGTAGCCGCTAAACTACCAGCTTTCTTTTGCGGAACTGCGTTAGCTTTTACGGCAGGCTTGCGCTTCTCGGGCTCGTCTACCTCAGCTTCTTCCTCAGCAACCATCGGCTTTAGTTTAGGCAAGCTAGGCTTTTTGCCCTCTAATGCTAGTGGCTTCTCAGCCTTTGAGAACGTAACTGCTACTGCGTTCTTGGCTTCTACTGACGCACCCTTGGCAACAGTAACTTCATACTCCTCATCTTCTAACCAACGTGCAGGTTGGAAGAATAGCTTGGGCACAGCCGCTTTAGTATCAAAACGTAGACGTGTAACTAGTGTCTCAGGGTTGATGTTTTGAGCCGCTAAGTAACGAGCGTATGCCTGTAACGGACGCTTGTCGCCTTCTTCTTTACCGAAGATTGACGTAGCCGCTAGAGTTAACTGCATAACATCACCTTCAATGTCGTTAGCTAATACCACAGCAAGTCGTTGTGAAAACCGGCAAGCCTTGGAATCGCCCTGACCAGACCCTTTTACATTCATTGGGCATGATGCGCAGTTGCTATGCTGTGGCTCATCAATTGATGCGTCGGGTGTATCGCCATCGGCTGACCAACAGTCAGGACTCTTAGTCTCGCCCTCTACGTACTGTGATGCGTAGAACGTACGGCTGATTTTTGGTGCCGCATTAACAATAACAACATCTAAATGGCGGTCGTCAATAGATGTAATTTCTTTACCATCTGCCATCAGGCGGAATACACCGCCCTTGATAGAGATACGTTTACTACTGCCAGTGTTTATTCCACCCCCTGCAAGGCTCTTGGCTAGTGTTGATACTTCCCCTTTTTTAGCAAATGCTGGGGTTTTGGCAGGATTAAAGTTGGCTATTTCGCCCATTTGTAAAACTCCTTAGTTAGTTGGTTTACGTACCGTTACTGCATACTCCGACATAGAATTTAACCCCGCCGGTACACTTCCGGGGTTCTCTTCCAAAAACATAGACATGTTCTTCTGTGCAATCCGTTTCTCAAACAAGTCTAATGCATCATGCTCTATTACAAACTGCTTAAATGAATCCCAGTCGTTTGTGTAGTAGCGTGTTTTTTGCGACAAGATAATAGTGCCTTCGTCTGTTCTCACAGATGAAGTACCTAGCGCCATCATTTGGTCTTTCATGGCGTTCTTAATCTCGTCTTGTTTTGCTTTAAGTTCTTCAATCTGACTCTCATACTCTTTTGTCAAGTCTTGAACTTTGGTGTATATCTTGCGATACACCCTTGCTAGTTTATCTAGCGGTATAACTTCGTTTTCATCATTCATTATTTTAGGTTCCTTGTAAAATATTTTACATCATAAAAGACAGCATTACAACCGAACATAGGGTTTTCCTTATAACTTAAGTTCTTCCTTATATAGGTTTAGCAAAAGATCATGCCCTTCAACACGTTTCTCTAAGCGGTCAAACATCTTCTTTTCTATCTCACTACCTTGTAAGTGTATCACAGTAACATTAGTTGCTGTCTGACCAATTCGGTCTGCTCGTGCAATACATTGCAAGTACGTCTCTACGGAAAACACCGGACCATAAAACACAACGGTGTCAGCCGCAGTTAATGTTACGCCATGTGATGCGGCTTGTGGCTGAATCACTAATACTTTTGGCGCATCTGTTGTTTGAAAGCGTTTAAATATATCCGTGCGTTTATTAACAGACACATCACCGTTTATAACTTCACAGGCGATGTTATGTTTTAGCAAGTGCGTGTTAATGGTATCAATGCTATGCCTAAACGGTGCAAATATAATTACCTTACGGCTTGTTTCTTCTAATACTTCTTGCAAGACACTAAGCCTTGGTGCGCAATCAAACTCTACTACCTCATGGTTGTCTGAATAAGCCGCCCCTGCGCTTATCTGCAACAACTTACTTACTCCTGCGGCGGCATTGATAGCCGTAATTGTTTCGCCCGATGTCTGCACTAGCATGCGGTCTTTGAGCATCCTGTAGTACTTAATCTGTTGCGGTGTTAGCGGTACGTGCCTTGTCTCGGTTAACACAGGGGGCAGGTCTGTACATTCTTCTTTGGTGTAACGTATGGCAGGCTGTAGCGCATTGTATACGTCCTGTTGCGCATTAGCTTTTGGTAGCCACTTAAACTTAGTTAGTTTGTTCATCACCTTGTCACGCCATGCAGTAGCAAACTTAGGCACACCTGTTGGGTTGACTAGCTTAGCCAAACCATAAGCATCTATGGGCGACTGAGCCGCAGGTGTTCCTGTCATCATCCACAACATAGTGTCAGGCTTTAGAACCTTATTAAGGGACTTCCAGCGTTGCGTTGTTGGGTTTTTATAAGCGTTAGCCTCGTCGACAATAACTAAATCAAACCGACCATCGTTAGCTACTTCGTTTGCCACTAGATTTAAGCCATCGTAGTTAATAACAACGAACTCGTAGTCGCCTTGAATCATTTCAATACGTCGTGATGCTTTGGAATGGTGCGCCGCAACAGCCGACCTATGAATGATGCTTTTACTAATACTACTCATCCAAGCGTCGTGCATGATGGATAGTGGACACAGAATAAGGCAACGTCTTACTTGTTTTAACTTCATCAAATAGTCAGCCGCCCATAACGCTGAGAATGTTTTACCAGTCCCCGGGTCATTGAAAACAAAGGCTCTGCGGTTCATTGTCAAGAAACATGACGTATCAATCTGATGTGCAAAGGGTTTAAAGCGTCCGGGCCAGTTGTACTGCTTGGTGATAGGCGATGGTACGTTCTTAACTCCTAGGTTGCGCAACACTCTTGCTTCGTCAAGACCCCAGTAAACAGCTACGTCATACCCACCATCCATGCGCTCAACAATCTTGTGCCTTGGAATTATTTTGTATTTGCTTGGGTCTCTTGTACGCAGTACAAGCGCCTTGTTATCAATTATCTGCATTGCTCGCTTTCTTTATTTAAATGTACCGTCTAGATTCCGCTCTCTTAAATACCAAGGGGTTGTTAATTTCTTTCTTTCTTGCGCATAGTAATTATCTCTGCAAGGGATAGAACAATACTTGGCTTTTCCCATTGGGGTTGACTGGGTAAATTCTATACGACATGCTTCACAAATACGCTGTGGTCCACTACCCATAAATATTCTACTTTTTCTTGCGTGTTCTTTTGACTCGTTAGATTTATAAAAACCTTTAGCCGAGGCTTTTAGTTTTTCTATGTTATCAAGCCTGTATGGGTTGTGTACTGCTATTCCAACTTTCTCACGATTACTTAAAGTTTCACATAAATCTTTTGATATTACACCTGTATGTAAATTAAACCCCGCTGCTTTTTTAAAGTTTTTTGCTTCAATACCGTGTGCTTGATTTACGTGAATAGATAAATGTTTTCCTGTCCATTCACACCCCTCTATTAAACAGTTAAGTTCTACCCTATCTAAAAAGCCATCATATCCTTGGGGTAAAGCTAATTGGTCAGGGTTAGCTATCTGCCTATCAAATCTTTTATTTAAATAAGACCTATAGCATGGCTTTGTACAAAATCTTTTTTTACCTATTAAACCCTTCTTACAATAAAATAATTTCTTACATTCTAAACACTCAATGTCAACTCCTGTTTTTATAGTCGTAGCTTGTTTTGCCCTTGAGTCAGCACTTAAAGATATTTCCCTAGCTTTTTTTGATACTACCTTAAACTGTTCAGACTTTGTATAACAATCCATACTACAAAATTTAGGGTTATTTCTACGAGTAAAAAATGTTTTACCACATGTTTTACAAGGCCCTCTATTAGGAACAGGAGTGCTAAATTTATTTTTTAAAAAGGCATACCTACAAACATCTGTACAAAATAAATTTGAGTTGTTATAAACATAGTGTTCAGCTTGTTTCTGTGTACCAACAAACATAGAAGCGCAATGAGCGCAAACTAGTTTGTCTTTGATTGAAGTAGCATACGCTCGTTTACTCATTAATCAAGCGCCCCCAAATAATTAATAAAGTCGTCCGAATTTTTAAATAAAGAGGCGCTTCCTAGTTTGTGCATTGAAAATATTTTTAGGATACTTGCATCCCCAGTCATCCAAGAATACAGTTGTACTAAATAAAACCCGTTTTCTAATGCGTCTAAAATTTGACCTTGGTATTCTCTGTCTCCATTATGGGTGTGCGTAATAAACCATATTCCAACTAACATATTTTTACTCATCTACTACTCCTCATTTGTTTAGCTTCTTCACATAATTTAGCGTAATCCTTGGGAACATCAGGATGCCACCCACCTAACAACAACTCGCAATTCAACTTATATACTTCTTCTTTACGGCTTATTTGCGTTAAATAAATTATTGACCCACAAAATATAATCCACATTGCTACAAAAAATTGTATTGATTTCACACAAAGTCCTCCTTCTTGTATTTTTCTTTAATTAAATGTTTTAGTTTTCTTAATGCTTTTCTTTCTACTGCCTCGACTTGGCTTCTTGACATACCAAGCGCTTGTGCTACTTCGAGTTGTGACATGTAGTTATTGTTGTTCTGTATAAGTCTTTCTGTGTTGTACCATTCTTCGTCTCTGTACATCATTCGACAATCCTATAAACAAGTCCTTCTTGATTTATCTTGTAATGCTTTTCAACTTTGTTAGTTGATATTAATCTTAGCAAAACCAACCGCCAAAAATCATCAAATAAAATATCTTTTTCTGCTACCCATTCGCCACCCCAACGCACCGTCCACATATCAACTACCGCCGATAACGGCGCTACCATAGCCTCGCTTTGTAGTTCGTTTTCTGTTACTGTGTAGCTAGCCCTTTGTACAGGTGGCGGTGCTATCATAGCGTTTGCCGGAGTTCCTGCTATTCTTTCTTTTAGTCCTAGGTTTACAGTAAGTCTTGTATTAATGTTTTCTGCCGTATCTCTCTTCGCTATAGCATCAGCCATATCTTTATCTGATATGCCCATTATTTAATTGCCCCTTTAGACGTGCGTTTGTATGAACGGTTCTCTTTAGCTGGCACGGCTTTTAGATTAGAGCGTACTGTTGTACCGCCTTTGCTTAGTGGCTTCTTATGGTCTACGTCTTTGCCGTCACCCTTATGCACCACCCCTTCACGCTCTAATATGCGTCTAGCTTTGTTACGTTGAGCACGTTTTTTCTTTACTACTTCAGTACCATCGTAGCTTGCGTATTCTGCTTTGTAATCTCTTTTGTAAGGCATTTCAATCTCCTAATGATTGGGGTTAAATTCACAACTCTTTACTTGACACCATCCACAGAGCGGTGTGCTTGTGGGATTCCACACGTCGTTGGCGTGAGCCTGTTCTAGCCTAGCAACCCTCTCCCGATACATCGACCAGTGAAAGTCCTTCTGATCTACGGTCATCGTTTGCGTAACCATAGAACCTTTTACTACGAACAGCAGGGCTGAGTTAACCTGACGTATGTGTGGGAAGTGGGTAAACACCATGAGAGACATCAGCGTTAGTTGGTCTCTGTCAGGGTACTTGTCGTTGCCTGTCTTGTAGTCCAACACCTTAGCCTTAAGCCCATCGTCGTCAATGATAAGCAAGTCAGCAATACCACGTACCCATACGTTCTCATCATCAAAGCTACATGGCTTTAAGTCCACAGTAACTCCCATCAAATGCTCAGTTAGCTTACGCCCTGTCTTCTTCTTAAGTGCGTCAAGTGTTGGCTGTATGTAGTCATGCTCAGAGGGTAGGGGTGTACCGTCCTTGATGTACTGCTCAGCCGAGTCGTGTACTTGTTTACCATAGATGGTGTACTTGTTTTCCGTAAAGGGATAGTTTTTAAGAACCTTGACCTCATGGAAACGTCTTGCACAACCTTCAAAGTCTTTAAGCCCTGAGTGACTCCACTTGATTGCCTTCATTCGAATTTAGCAGTCTTGATTGCTTGGTCTAGTCTATCGGCAAACCTACTAACAAATCTCTCGTTGTATGCTAAGCCACTATCCATATCCCCTA
>Ga0181355_1000190_pt1 | contig 24796 bp, 21 predicted proteins | sample Fa13VDMM15DN_FD_130099 | JGI IMG/M metagenome (GOLD analysis project Ga0181355, IMG submission 130099) | Freshwater viral communities from Lake Michigan, USA - Fa13.VD.MM15.D.N | ecosystem: Environmental > Aquatic > Freshwater > Lake | place: USA: Michigan | collected 2013-09-23 | reverse complement strand
TCCCAAGCAAAAATCGCAATTTACGCAGTCGCCAGTAAGAAAAAGCGTCGCCCAAAGTGATATAATAAATAAAAGTTCTATTTATTATAATATCAATACCGAATAAAAAAGGGGCTTATCCTATTGGATTTTATCCCCAAACTAATACTTAATAATTACTTATAAATCCTAACTATATACTACCTATCTATTTATTCAAGAATTCCCGAACTTCATCCCAGTTTCCTCTCCATTTTTTAAGTGAGAATGCTTTATCAAGTCTAGAGTTATATGGCTGTAGGAATTCCCAACCACTAATTCCATACGCAATCCCAGCCTTAACCCTGAATGAGTTCGCTGCTTCCTGAATTCCTGAGAATAGTTCCTCGGTTGAAACTACCCCATCCTTAGAACATTCCGCAACTTGAGTTCCATATTTCATATAAAACTGGGTAGTATCTTTGGACTTAGCCCTGAACTGAATTCCTGCTGGAATATTCGCCCATCTTTCCACTGGAGGCATTAATTCAGTAGAACTCTCGCTAGTAGTTTCACTCTTGACTTTCTTTTCGGCTTTCTTCTCGGCTTTCCTTACCTGTTTTGCGGACTTTCTCTTAGGAACAACTTCTTCAACTGGAAATAAGAATGCGTTTCCAAATTCTTCCGCATTCGCCGAGAACCAGCCCATAATCTCGTCTGCGTTGTCAGTAGTCATATCAAGTCTAAGTCCCGCAATATCAGTAATCTCGTCAATCTGGTTCTGGAACTCTTCATTCTCCGCAGTAAGTTTCGCAATAACTCCTTCATTATGAAGAATATCCGCAGAACGAACTTTAATGAATTCGGCTGTCAATTCACCTGCTTTTGTTAGTAATTTTTTTTTAAATTCTAAGGCTTTTTTTTTCTCTTCAAATTCAGCGATTTTTTTATTCAAAATTTCAAGAGCCTCCTCAATATTGTCTTCTTCTTCAACTGGTTTTTCATCGTCCTCACTTATATCGCTAAGCACTTCTTCGGTTTCTTCTGCGGGAACACCTTCGGTTTCTTCTGGGTCTTCTTGAATTTCTTCTGGGTCTTCATTCGCAAATCCAGTAGCGACTTCTTCGGCAACCTGTTCCTCAATAACCTTAACCTTCTTAGTTCTAGGCTTCTTTGCCTTAATAGGGGCAATCATCATAACTTCAGTATTATCGTTTTGGCTTGACATTATTATATAACTTGCTTGGGTATGTAGTATTAGGATAAAGATTTATTTTTGTTTCAATTTTTTAAACTAATCAACACTATCAAATTAGGGCAAAAATAATATAAGTATAATAAAAAAAATACTAATTAATAATTACTAATCAATCTCTAACTAATCTATCTAGAACCTCCATTCACCCGCACCATTCCAGCAACATTCAATAGACTTCAATCTTTTATCATTACTCATAAAATTCACCGCCAAGTAAAAGCAAAGTTGTTGGATATATTTACCGCCCTTGTTATGGAGTTCCAATCCAATATCAAATATCGCTTTTTTCTTATCCTCAGGAACATCCCAATCCTCATCGTAATAATCGCCCTTAATAGCGAGTAATATTTCGCAGACTTTCTTCATCAGGTTATAATGCTGGGCGGTCAATTCATTATAAATTTGAAATACTAATCCTCTTTGCTGAGCGTCTCCTTTTTTATCCTCAAGATATTTCTTCATCATTTCTCCGCATTCGCTCCATTCTCGTATTTGAACTTCAACTTGAACTTCAACTGCGGGTTCTTCATCTTCGGCTTCTTCATCATCTTCAATTTCAAAATCTACTGGACGCTTCCAATCAAAACTCTCAGGAGAATTCCAGCGACCTTCAATCTTCAGCATATCTCCCGAGGCTAATTCAATATGAAGAATATTCCATTTGACAGCGTAAGATTGGACTTGAGACTTATCATCAAGGTCAAGGTCCTTAGGAATAGGAAATGTATCCTCAACAATATAACGGGCTCTAACGCATTTACGAATTTGAATAGCAGACATAATATAACAATATGCGTATCAAATATTAATTTATTTTCATTTCAATTTTATTTAAAAATCAATACTATCAAATTAGGGCAAATTTAATAACTAAGTATAATAAAAAAATACTAATTAATAATTACTAATCAATCATCTAACTATTTATCTATAAGCAAAGCAAAAGTCTATCTATTCGTTAAAGTAATCTCTAACTATGAACCAAATATCTTCCCATACACCATATTCAACTGAATTTTCGTCATTTTCTTCCATTCCTTTTTTACATCTATCTTTCCAGCAACCCATACATAGGGGTTCTTTATTTTCGTTGAACCCGCACTGAATTAAATTAATAGTAAGCATTTCATCTTGTCCTGTTTGCTGAGATAAGCAATCAAGACAAAGGTCGGGTTTTGTATCGTAGCATTCACTACAGAAATATCCACCTCGTCCTTCCCATTCAATCGGTTTCAATCCGCATTCTTCGCAAAGTTCATAGTCTTCTTCTTGGAGTTCCGCTTGAGATTGAATTTGCTTTTTATATTGATTGCTATTTACGATTAAATTTTCCAGTATCATAACCAGATGATAAAGTTTGTCGCTAACTTTCTTCTTCTTTGGAGATGGGTGAGTGATAAGTCCAGTAGATATTTTCTTACAAATCTGTCGCCCAATATGATTTCTTAGACTTTGAAGACCCTTGTAGTAAAACGGACAATTAGGACACTTTTTATATTTTGGATTTTCTGCTTTTTCCAATTCATTAAGTTTTTCCTTCTTGCGTTGTTGTCCTCTAGCAAATCGCTCCATTCTGGATAAGGTTCTATCGCCAAATCTGCTTCTTTTTAATTCATCAACTAATTCAATCATTTCCCATATAGGAGCTTCTCTTCCGTCCCTTGGTAGTAAGAATTCTTCTGGATTATCGCTTAGTATGACTTGTTCCAAAGTTTCCTGAATTTCAAGTAATCCTTGAACGAATTCGGCTTCATCATCTTCTTCAAAATCTATCGCCAATAATTCAGCGTTAGTAATTTCTTGAACTTCAACTGGAATAGCAACAACTTCTATAGTAATATTTTCTTGAGGGATGTTTGACATTATAGACTGGATATGGTATGCGTATCAAATATTAAATTATTTTCATTTCAATTTTTTAAATAAATCAGTACTATTAAATTAGGGCAAATATGATATTATTCATTAATTTATAAAATTGATTTAAAAAAAAATATAATTCCCGAATGATATAATTATTACTATGTCTCAATACTGTAAAGGCGGTCAATATAGAACTTGTAATCTTCCTTGCGGATATACAATTAGGAAACATCCAAGAGAGGTGAATGGAATAGTAAAAATTCATATGAAGAATTGTAAGGTCTGTCAAGATGCGTTGAATGGAAACAAATTAGAAGTTCCTGAATTCAACAAAGCAGTAGGAATGTTGAATGGATGGGGTGGATTAGATAAAAGGGGAAATACGAGCCATAACTATATGGCTACAACTTTCAATATGACGACTGGCGAAGAACACTTACTAGGATGCGAGAGCAATTCAATTTCAAATTGTCTGGAAGAAATTAATGATAAGAGCGAGGAAAGAAAGTTAATGAAAAGTATTACAAAGTACATTCAAGCCCCGATTGAAGTGAAAGTTAAGTGCTACTGGTGTAATAAAACAGGATGCGATGGATTTCAAGAATTAGAAGGATTGACTAAGTTTGAAGTTCATAAGACTTGTATGTAATTTTAGTTAGGTAGTTATATAGTAAAGATAATAAGTATTAATTATTTTTTCGTTCATTTAGGCGATTTATTATATTATCTAATAATATATGACTGCCGTTCCTACAAAGATTAATCCTACCGAACTTGATAAAGAGATACTTGATAAAGCAGAGGCTAAGAAGAACGAATTTCTTGTTGATATGATTAAATATAAATCTATTATGGAGGAAGATAAAACTAATGATTATCCATTTTTTTTATATATTGCGTCAATAATGAACTATGTTGAATATCATAACGAAGGATGCTTAAGTGAATGGGGTATGAAAAGTTTGGGAATAGATATATCTCGTTTTATTCATCAATTACAAACAGGAGAACCAAAATTATCGCAAAAAGATTTAGTAAGACTATTATTAAATCTGTTATTTTCATATGCTTCGTCAGTACTAACATTAGGACTAATTGGATTTAGAGATGAAGACCCAGTAAAATTTCAAGAACTAAATAAGTTTCCTACTGCGATTGAAGAAGATTTTGATATGTTAAAAGAAAGACTAGAACTTATTATACCAAAATTGAAACAAGTATTAGATACTTATAGTCCTATGCTAGAAGGCAAATATAAAAGGGTTTTCTTAGAAGAAAAGACTAAAGGATTTATTAAGCCTATTTTTGACCCGAATGCTTTAAAGATAAAATCAAACACTTTTCCTTCTAACTTAGAAAACGCTAGAGAATGTAAGTAATAGTTCTTTTAAGAAAAGAACTTTATAACAAAGTAAAGAAAAGGATGGGGTCATAGGGGAAACCTTGGTTTCCCTATAGAGAGATATACTTTTTACCAGCATTCGCTCCTAATTGGCTTTCATTATATACTTCAGCAATAGCCTCTTGCGTAGCAGAAGAAGCGGGTAATTTAATTGACCCGCCAGTTTTATATCCTGCTTTACATTTTGGGTCTTTGAGAGCATCACTATACTTCATTTTATTCTTTGAAGCATAAGATTTGACATATTCAATCCATTTATTCGCCATCTTTATATTACTATTAGATTTTTTAATTCCGCCTCCTGTTTGTATTTCTTCTTCATCATCTATAATTTCTGTTTCAATATCGCTTTCTTCTAACCCTAAATCATAATTTAGAGGATTTAAAGATAGTAATTGTCGGTTATTTCGTATTTCATCTATTAATAATTCTCTTTCTGTTCTAGTTATTCTATCATTACTAAAGAGTGTATTTATATTTAGTATATGATTTTGATATCTTTGAGTAATTTCATTAACTAATTCTGTTCTTATACTAGGAAGAAATCTGCGATAATAGTCATTCTTAATTACATTAATATACCTCATAAGTCGTTGATATGTTCTTGATAATGGTGGTGGTGGGGTTTCCAGCATTACTGGTGCTCCAGAGCCTTTACCAAATTTTTTAAAGAAATTATCAATATCAACATCGCTTAAATTACTATTTGCCGATAAACTTGCTGAACTTGCTTTTTTTGGTTGAAGTTGTTCTCTTAGTCCTTTAAATAATAAATCAGTACTATCTGCTACGGAAGGTTCGCTTGATGCTATAGATTTTGGTCTTCCTCGTCTTCTTTCTAAACCTTTCTCAAAAGCAACTTTACTTGCTTGTTTTTCTTCTTCTGCTACTCTTTTTTCTATTGCTGTTCTATCTCTATTTTCTCTATTTACAATTTGAGAAATAATATCATTATTAGTAATATTTATAGGTCTTCTATCTATAGATGGGCGTCCTCTGGGTCTTTTTGCTTTTGGAGGTTTTGGTTGTCTAGGTTCTTTTAATGGTTTTATTGCTTTCTTATTTTGTCCTGATACTTTTCCTTGTTTTTCGCAATTTTTTTGTAAATAGCAAGGTAATCCCCTAGTTTTACTATCATAATCATCCTTATCAATTTTATCTGGATTTTTCTTTTCATTTGCTTTTACATTATAATAGTAATCTCTAATTTTTGCTCTATCTGCTGGAGAAAATTCTTCTAGAATAGGCGGACTATCATTTTCTTTAATATTTACTATAGGTTTTGAAACTGGTTTTTGACTAATTCCTACTGATATTTCTGCTTTTCTTGAACTTAGATTTCTGGATTTTGTTATAGGAATAACTAATCTATATCTATATGGAGGAGGATTTCCATTAATATCTGGTAATCTCTTATACATATAAGTAGGTAAATCTATTTTAACACCATTAAATTCTGGTAAAGAAACAATACCACTTTCTTCAAAATTATCAGTTTCAATAGAACCTCCACTTTTACTTTCTAACATTTGTTCTAACATAGATTTAATTAATGGTTGAGGAATACTATATCTATCATTAATACTGTTTAGATGTTCTACATTAATAGTATTTTTACAAGATTTTCCTTCTCCTACTTCTTTTAATACTAATGGAAAATTAGACCAAAAATTAGTAGGTTTATATTTTACATCTCCATAGGAACAATATGTAGTAGTATTCATATAAGGTAAAGCAATCATTCGCTTATCCATTCTCATCATTCCTCTAGGATTTTCAATAATATATTTCAAATTAGGATTTAATTTTTTAAAAAAGTTAATGATTGCGAGTGTTTTATAGAGTATCGCTGTTCCTTCTTTTGCTCTATCGCTTTTTGGTTCAGCTGTTTTAGTATCTCTTTCTTTTAATCTATAAATAGAAGTACTGAATGTATTACAAGGTGGAGAAGCCCAAATAAAATCAGGAATATAATTATTGTCTTTACTATATTGCTGGTATTTCCATTTTAAAATATCAGTTTCAATATCAGGTGTATAAATTGGGTCAAAATCCAAAGATACAACCTCAAATCCAAGTTTTTTGGCGGCTTTTCCAACAGAACCAGTTCCTTTAAATAATTCTAATAGTTTTTTAGTTCCAACACCATTACCAGATTTTATTTTACCTTGAAGTTCTCCAAATCTAATATCCATCTCATCTACTTCTATTTCTAATTTTTTTAATCTATCTTGTAAATTCCTTATTATTTTATTCTCTTTTTTAAGACTAATAAGTTCGCTTTTATCCATATTAATTCCGTCTTTTACTAATCCCTGATAAGCATTATAGACTTTATTATACTGAAATATTCTATCTGGAAGAATGTTTTTAATTACCATTATTTCTTTTTTTTTTTCTGCTTGTTGTTTTGTTAATGTTTCAAATTCGCTTTCTGGAATAGGAACAATAGGAGCAGACATATTAAGACCTTGTCCTGCTATTTGAGGTGGATTTTTTAAAGGCACTCCAGCATCTACCATATTGAGTAATCTTACTTGTTTAATAGCATTCTCATATGTACTTCCGTAAGAATGAACTGCTTTTGTATCTTTATTAATCACTTTATACAAATCTTTATTAGGCAATTTTCTAATAATATACGGCATTATATAATATAGTATATTATTTTACCAGAGAATATTCCTTGCTAAATTGTTTGGAGAATATTTATCGTCTTTCCAATCTCCTTTAATATTTGCTGTTCTTTTTAGATATGAATTTCTTCTTACTGGGTCTTGATGCTTTAAAAAATCTTCATATCCCATTTGACCGAAATAAATCCACTTATTTTTTTCAGGATTAAATACCATAAATTTTTTATCCTTTTTATCGCTGATTTTGAAATCAACTTTTTTACCCAAATATTTTATAGCATTTTTTTTCGCTTTTTCGTAATTAGAAAAATTATCTACATTTAATCCAGCCCCTTTAAACGGAGGTAAATTACTATCTCCTTTTATAACTTGTTTTAAAGCAATTTGTTTTTTAAGATTAGAAGGTTTTATTTCTTGAGGGGTTAATGGAGTATCTTTTGAAATACGCTTAGTAGGTCTATAAACAGGATAGGTAGAATTACCAATATCTTTCCATTCTTCTTTGAACCATCTTCCTATTCCTTTATTTCCCTTTTTACCGCTATAAGTTCCACCTAGTTCTTTATATTTTCTAACAATAAATCCGCTTTTATAAGCACTTGGTTTCTTATATGTTGCGTCTGCTATTTGTTTTGCTTTTTCATATAAGTCTGGATTATCAATTCCTTTACCAATCTTCATTTGAGATTGTAATTCTTCATATTTTTTCATTAAAGTTTTAAGAACTGATTTCGCCATAGTAGCATTATTTTTATTCTCTTCAGTTTTATCACTATTATAAATTGCGAGTAATTCATTAAAAATTCTATTTGCTTCTCTAATTTGAGTTTCTAATTTATCTAATTTAACTGAAGAAGCAGTTTCAATAGTAGTATTTCCTTCACTTGACGCAGAATTAGCCTTAGTAGGACTAGCCTTAGCAGGACTAGCAATAGGACTTTCATCTTCGTCGTCTTCTTCATCTTGATATACTCCAGTAAGACCACTAATAGCATCATTTAATTCATTCAAAAAATTACTTTCTTGTATCCAATCTATTTTTTTAATAAATTTTTTTTGCTTCTTTTCTAATTCTTTAATTTCACTTAAAAATTCTTTACCTAATGGTTTTTTTCTAATATTATATCTCTCTTTAATAGAATAATAAGTATCATCAGGTTTAACATCACTAATAATATTATAAAAAAGTTCTCCTGCTCCTTCATCTTCGTTAAAAGTGCTTGGGTCATCTAAAGAAGGAAAATCTTTTGGATTTTTTACATTTACTTTTAAATATCCCATTATTTTTGAATAATCAAAAGGAGTATCTTCGCTAGTAGAAATATCAACTAATTTATCTATTGGAATTATTTTATCCCATCCATAAGTTCCTTTTCCATATTCCCTAAAATCATTAATTCCTTTAACATATACAGGAAATAATAGACTTTTACCTTTTAATTGAGGAATAGGAAAAATAATCAATTTAAGCATTAATCCTGTTTCTCCTACTTTTCCAAGTTCTATAATAGCATCGGTAGAACTATATCCTCCAAAAGTTTTTTCGCCATAGGCTTTAAGAGCAAAAGATTTACCATTATAAAATTGAATATTTTGATATTCATCAGGTTCATTTTCATAATATTCATCATATTCGTTTATTGCTTCTTGAATAGTTTTTTCAGTCCAAAGAATACTCATTTTTATTCTATCACCTTCAGTTGTAGAACCATATAAGAATAATTTATCACTATTTAAAACATCAGGAGTTATTTCTACATCTAATTCAAGACCATCAGTTTCATCGTAATTAAGTTCTATATATTCTGTCATTATATAATAGTCTAAGATAAAGTTTCTTTTAAGATACTACTCTTTATTACTCGTTTGTTCTTGCGGTTTTTTTGTATGAGTAAGCCTAAATTCTTCTTCTTTTTCTTCTGCGTCTATATCTCTAATAATCTTAATACAACAACAAGCGACTTCTTTACATTTTGATTTATAAGCCATACTACAAAGTTTAATAATCATTCCAGACATCGTAGTACAGAATGCGACCCAGAATACTTCACTTAACATATTCTATATGGATAGATTATAATTAAGCACTTACCCAAAGTTGAAACAAAACATTCGTAGCCGTTGCTAAAAAAGCAGTTCCATATTGAGTTGGTAATAAAACTACCGTAGTGGTTGTTCCTGTATAAGAGTTATAAGGAACTATAAATCCACCTGAAAAAGTAAAAGATATATTTGCTGTAGTATTTACTGATTTTCTAAAAATATATGTTGTTCCAACGGTAATTGAACCAGAAGGAATAGTTATTGTAGTTGCTGTTGTTGTAGCGGGTGCTTGAGGTTCTAATAAATAATTATTTTTTAAAGGTGATGCGAAGTTAAAATTTGTAGTAAATATTTGTTGTAAAAAAGATGACGCAAAAGTACCAGTAGTATTAATATTCCCTGCCGAAGTAAGTGTTCCAAGAATACTAACATTTTCACTCGCAGTTCCAAGTCTAATTTGGTTATTAGCATTACAAGTAGCCAGATGACCGAGAGCGACTGAACTAGTAAAAGTACTGGTATTTGCGTCATTACCTATAGCAACACTATCAACCCCAGTACCCCTCGCTAATCTACCTATACAGACACTTCTTGCTCCAACTCCAGCAACACCAGCCGAACCTATTCCCGCTCCACTCCCAATTGCTACACTTTCGCTTGGTTGTTCGTTTAGCCCCGCCGACCATCCTAACGCTACAGCATAATCTCGTTGATTTGTTTTTCCCGCCTCAAATCCAACTGCTACTGATAATGGTCGTTGAAATGTTTGTCCCGCACCGTTTCCAATCGCTACAGAATTCGTCCCTTGAGCCGTAGTTGTACTACCAGCGGCATTAACTCCAATTGCTATAGCATTCGCACCTTGCTCCCAATAAGCAGCATTAGTTCCAATTGCTACGGCGTCTTGCCCTTGACCTACTCCTGCTATATCATCCCGAGCCGCTTGTTGTCCTATTGCTATAGCCCTTATCCCTTGTTTTCTACCAGCAAGTACTCCTATTGCGATTGAATTCCCTGCTTGACTTGTAAAACCAGCGTCTTTACCAATAGCGATTGCTTGGGATGATTGACTTGCTCCAGAATTTAATCCTATTGCTATTGCTCCTGAAAAAGTTTGACTTGCTCCTGAATTCTTTCCTATAGCGATACATTCTCCAACTTGACTTGCTCCAGCAAGGTCACCAATAGCGATTGCGTTAGAGGCTGTTTGACTTGCTCCTGATTGGTGTCCTATTGCTATATTAGAATTTACTGCTTGACTTGCTCCAGCCGACCTTCCAATAGCAAGATTAGTTGTTCCTACTTGAGATGTTCCCGCAGAGTGTCCTATAGCAATTGAGTTTGCTCCTTGAGCGGTTGCTCCTGAATTTGTTCCAAGATGTAAAATAGTATTATTTACTGTAAAATCTCCATTAATAGTAGTTTTTTGTAAAGTTTCTGCTCCTTGAGCGATTGGAAATTTTAAGAATTTTTTACTTGCCTCAGCATAAGTCAAAGCATTATCAGCATCAATCCAATAAAGATTATTAAAAGTGCTGACATTAGGATTTGGTGGAGTATTTACGCTCATTCTATATTATCATAATATAAAATAATTAGAAATTTATAACAAAGAGACTACTAAAATTATCGGCTTTTATAATCTATAGAACAACATAGGTATAATAACTTTTCCAAAAAGAATTTCCAGTTCCACCAGTATCACCTGTAAAAATCATCTGCTTTACCATATAAATAGTGGTGGCTGAACTAAATCTAACTTGTAATGAATAACTCTGAGTGAAACTTACTGTTCCTGGTGCGTAAGATGCTGGTATTGGCGGATTATTCCACGCTCTAGAATGTCCGCCTGGTAATGCGGTAAAAGTCGCAACCACCGAAGAAAGTCCAATTTGTAAAAAAGATGGAACAATTGCTGTATGAGTAGCATTAACATTTATATCAATAAAATAAGTAAATATGTATGTTTTTGCTGATACTGAAATTGCCTCACTACTAATAAATCCTGAATTACCAGTTAATACACCATTAGTATTATTACTTTGAAAAAATATACTACTTGGTAAAGATACAGTCCCAGAAGAAACATTAAGACCACCATCAACGGCAAGACCACCAGAAGTAATAGTTAATCCAGAATTAGCAGTAATTAACCCTGAAGAGTTAAGAATTCCTGTAGAAGTAGTTCCAGAAGCAACAGTTAATCCAGAATTAGCAGTAATTAACCCTGAAGAGTTAAGAATTCCTGTAGAAGTAGTTCCACTTGCTACTTCAAGAGTTCCTGTTATTCTTGTATAACCAACAACATCCAACGGATATGAGGGAGTTGTTGTTCTTATACCAATATTAGCGGCGGTTGATACACTTAAAGCACTTGTTCCAGAAGTAATAAATCGCAAAAAATTAGGTGAAACAGTATCGTTTAACTGAAGTGAAAAAGATGATGATGGACTTGTAAAAGTAAGAGCATTACTACCAGAAGTACCGCTATTATTTAAAGTAATTGTTCCATTAGTATTAGATAAATTAATTCCGTTTCCGTTTGTTAATCCGCCACTCGCAGTTAAAAGCCCACTTACATTCGTCGTTTTTAAATTTTCTGTTCCTTGAGCCGTAGGAAATTTTAAGAACTTCTTACTTGCTTCAGCATAAGTCAAAGCATTATCAGCATCAATCCAATAAAGATTGTTAAAAGTGCTGACATTAGGATTTGGTGGAGTATTTACGCTCATTCTATATTATCATAATATAAAATAATTAGAAATTTTTATCGGCTTTTATAATATCTTAATGGTCTATCATAAGTTATTGGTAGGGAAACCAAGGTTTCCCTTACGACCCCATCCTTTTTTAAGGGAGGAATATAGGTCATATTAATATTAATAGGTAAAGAACAGGGGACAGCAGAATAGGATGGGGTCGTAGCCGTTCCTATAGAAACCAAGGTTTTCATACTTGGAATAGAATTCATCTTATATTAATAATATAAAAAATTTTCATATTTTATTCTATTATAATAATATATGCCTCCTAAAAAAGCAGAAATCGTAGATTGGTATAAGAAAATTCCTAAGAAGTTTTTGCTAAAATCTCATAATCCGCACTTTGATACTCATCATATTAAACTGCCTTTTCGTATGATTATAGCGGGAAATTCTGGTTCTGGTAAGACGCAAACACTTTTGAATTTATTATACAATATGCCCGATACTTTTGAAAGAATATTTATTTGTACTAAGAACAAAGATGAACCCTTATATAACTATTTAGAAGACAAACTAGGAGAAAGTGGATTATCAATTAAGGAAGGAATAAGTGAATTACCCGATTTGGACGCTTTAGATAAGGAACAAAATAACTTAATAGTTCTAGATGATTTAGTTAATGAACCAGCCAAACAACAAAGACCAGTATGCGATTATTTTATTAGAGCAAGAAAGAAGAATTGTAGTATTGTCTATATTTCGCAATCGTTCTATGCTGTCCCAAAATTAATAAGAGATAATATCAGTTATTTAATTATCAAACAAGTATCTTCTATGAGAAATCTTACTATGATTTGCCGAGAATGTAGTTTGGGTATTGATAAGAAACAATTAAAGAAAATATATGACGATGCTACTAAGTCAAAACAAGATTTTTTAATGATAGATTTAGAGGGAGATAAAGAAGAACGATTTAGAAAAAACTTTGATGAGATATATGTTGTTGAAGATATTATGTAATTCTCTTAAAAAAAGGTTGGATTTTTGAAATATTAGTCTAATTTTTTATCTTTTTGTATATTATAAATGAGTAATTATACTATACCGCCTAGATTAAAAGCGAGTGATTACGCAAAAGGAAAACTTACGCAGAATGAAATTATATCTTTACAGATTGCGAACGATGCGAATATATCAAAAGCAAGAAAAGCCCTTAAAATGGGTGAAGTTGCTGAAGTAAATGAATTACAAGCCTTTTCTCCTGAAGAACTTGTTATGGATATAGCGGGTCAAGAAGCAAGTGCTAGGTCAAATCTAGAAAAACTTGGATTTAGACCTCAAGAAGCATCTCAAATTATTAATGATATTAGAAATGACCCCCAAATAGATTTTAGTCAATTGAATTATAATTTTCCTGCTATTGAAGCCGATATTCGCAAAAGATTTAATGTAAAACTATTAACTCCTACTTTTTTTATTGAATACTTTAGAAGATATAGCGATGAATTATTAAATGTTGCTGGAGTTAGAATTTTTAATGGAAGACCTAATAATAATAATGATTTGATTAATAATGTAGAAGAACTAAGAGCAATCCTCCCTGATGCTGGACTTATTCAATTTATAGGTAATGCTGCTGCTAGAAACGATATTGTTAATAGAGAAATTTTAGATGGATTAGATAGATTGGCTAATATTCTTCCATCTGCTAATCAGTTTGCTTCTATTGATAGATTAGACCCAGTTAGTCAGCAACGAGTTATTCAAGATTTATTAAATCAATTTAGCGAAGTTCCTAGTAGAGATGAACTTCAAGGATTAGCCCAAATGATACAAGATGATAGAATAAGTCGTAGAGAATTTCAGCAACAAATTTTATCTCTTGTAGATGCTGCTCCAGTAGGAAGACAACAAAATATTATTGAGAATGCTGTAGGAGGAGCATCTAGAGAACCAGAAGAAAGTTATCAAGACGCAATTGCTAGAAGTAAAGCGAGTAAAGATGAAGCGGCTGCTAGGGCTGCTCTTGCTTCTGGAGGAGACCCAAGACAATTAACTCCAGCCCAACAAGCAATATTCGCTCAATTAGTAGGAGTAAAAAAAGTTGCTCCAACCATAAGTGATATGACCGCCGCTACTAGTACTGAAAGTCTTGGTTCTGCTATATCATTAGATACAGCAACTATGTCTCAAATTAAATCAACTTTTAGAGCCAATCCTGACTTAGCAGAAAAACTTAGAGGTCCTAATGGAGAAAAAGTTAATTATAATGATTTACAAAAAAATCCAGCAAAAGCAGGTTCTAGAAAAGTTGGTCTTGATGATACTAATATTAGAGAGATTTTTCAAGCGAAATTCGGTAGAGGATTAAAGAAACTTATTTCTCCTAAGATTAGAATGAAAGTTGGAAAAGGCTTAGCAGTTAAGCAAACCCCTAGTTATAGAGAATATGGTAAATATGCTATTCATATTCCGCAATTAGAACAACAAGATATTTTGAATGTTAAATATAAAAGTCTAGGTCAAATTCCTAAGTTCAAACCAGTTCCAGTAAGCGATATTTTTAGAGATTTTATTATTGAATTACTTGAAAATGGAAAACCTAACGCAAGAATTTATACTCAAATACCAGAAGACGAACGCAAACTATTTGAAGAAATATCTATTGGGGCTGGAGTATGGAATGGATTAGGATTAAAAAGAACTACAACTAGCACTGATGAAGAAGAGAATAAGATGTTTGAATTACTTAAAGGTGAATATATCGCTGGTAATAACTCGCCAAAAGTAATTGGAACTCTACGCCAACTTGTAGTTAAGATGATGAATGATGGTAGAATACGCAGAAGTCAAGGAGTAGATTTACTAATGGAACTATCAATTTAGTAGGGAAACCAAGGTTAATATGAAATGCCCCTACTTGCTTCGCTGTCCCATCCTTTTTATTTAGAGAGGGAGAGGTCTTAGGAGAACCGTAGGTTCTTTTAATTAGAAAAAGTTAGAAATTTTTATATATTCTAATATTATAATGAGAACTCTTATTTTAAATAGTGCTGATATAGTTCAAGGAACAAATAACTCTGTTTTAGAATATCAATTTGCGGGTGGTAATATTAATTTAGTAAAAGGTCAAAAAGTCGCTCTTGCTTCTATTCAAATGTATAATTCTACATTCAATATTACAACAGCAAATCAAAATAATTCTTTTAGTTATAAGTGGGTTGATGGAGTTAATTATGCTGTTTCTGTTCCAGACGGCTACTATGATATTCCAGCACTCAATAATTATCTTCACTTTACTATGGTTCAAAATAAGCATTATTTAGTGGCTTCTACTGGAGACTTTGTTTATTTTATTACTTTAGGTATTAATCCTAGTAGATATGCTGTTGAAGTTAATTGTTTTGGTTTAAATACTACTGTAGCAACTGCTAATTCTTGGACTTTACCTGCTGGAGCAACTTGGGTTATACCTAACCCTAACTTTATTGTTCCTTCTTTAATTGTTCCTTCTACTAATTTTAGAAATATAATCGGTTTTGTCGCTGGAACTTATCCTGTAAGTGCTATTACTGGAGTTCCCCCAGCCCAAGTACAAACCCCAGCATATACAACAGACCAGCAGTTTCTTTCTACTACTACGCCTCAAGTATCAGTTGTTTCTAGTTATATTTTTACTTGTTCTTTAGTTAATAATAATTATGCTGTTCCTAATAATTTACTTTATTCTTTTTCTCCTCAAGGAACTATAGGCGAACAATTTACAATTACCCCAAATCAGTATGTTTTTATTGATGTTAATCCAGCCCAATATAATACTTTTAGAGTTTCTTTTATAGACCAAAATCTAAGACCAGTTATATTCCAAGACCCTAATATGATTATCCAGATTGTTATTAGTGATGTTGGAGATAATTTAGGACTTTAGTAGGGGGCTAGTCGCCCCCCTACGACCCTTCCTTTTAGTAAAAAAAACAAAAAAATATATTAATAGTATATAATATAATGTTAATTCACCACTTAAGAAAAACAACTATGGGTTCGGGTGGAAGTATGTCTTGTAAGACTTGTTGCGGTGGTAAAGTATCAGCAAAACCTCATAAAAGAATGGTAGGTAATGGACTTACTTCTGCCGTTTTTGATAGTAATTTAGGAGTTGTTAAGCCAACCAGAATTCTCCAGAATATTAGAATTAAAAAGGCTAATGTTCCAAAAAAGTATATTACTTTTGAGTAAATTTAGTCGTTCCTATAAATATTTTTATCTAAACAATATTTATAAATGGATAGTATCGTCTTTGAAGAAAGCGTCAATACGGAAGTCTCCTCTAGCGAGTTTATTGATAAACAATGGCTTTATGTTAATGATAATAACAACGGCAGTTATTCCTCGCAGGTCGTCCTTGATACAACTCCTTTAGCGAACTCTGGTTCTTATATTAACTGGAGCGAAGCCTTTATTTTAATGCCCCTTGTTCTCCAGATTGAAAGTGCCTCTGCTCTTATGACGGCTACTGCTTCTATGGATAATATTGCGGCATTAAAAAGTGGTTATTGGAATATACTCCACGCGATGTCAGTTGAGTTTAACAACGGCAATATTATTCAGCAAGTTCCTTTTATGAATGTATTTTGCTCCTTTAAGAATATTACAAGTTGGTCTAATGATGACCTAATTCAGTGGGGTAATGTTTGCGGGTTCTTTCCTGATACTGCTCGTTCTTGGGCTTTTCAAGTTGTAGCACCAGCAACCACTTTATCACTTCCTTTATCTGCTTCTGGTTATGGTCTTACAAATAACAGAAATGCTCCAATTGTTAGTATTACTTCTATTCCTACTACTGCTGCTGTCGCAACGGTTTTAAATCAAAATACTCAAACAAGAGCAACTCTATCATCAAGCGATTATACTCAATCTTGGAATGAAGGTCTTTTTCAAAGACAACTATTTATTAACTATAATCCTATTCTTAATGCTGATAATAATGCTTCTAACGGACAGGGTATTTTGATGTCTGGTGCTAATTGTACTTCTGTCTTTAGAACTTTTACTATTGCTGCGGCTAATATTCGTTCGTATACTATTGATGCTGTTATTCGTCTTAAAGATATTGCTGATTTCTTCCAGAAGTGTCCTATGCTTAAAGGTTCATCTATGCGTATTTATTTGAATACTAATCAAGTACAATTTCAAACTACTCAAACAGGATTAACTTATACAGCGGCTACAGGTGCGGTTTTAACAAATCCTCTTCTCAATCTAACTTCTGCTCCTGTTATTCTTGGTGGTGGTGGAACTAATCCTGTTCTTTATGCTTCAAATAATATAGGACAAGGTGCTTCTGTTCTTACTCCATTCCCTTCTCTTGCTAATGCTGCTGTTGCTTCTACTGCTGTTGTTAATGTTGCCCTCTCAATTGTTAGAACGCAATTTACAGGTTTAGTCGCTGTCTCTTCTCCTATTACTTCAGTTCGTCTTTATGCCCCAGCATATACGCTTTCGCCTATCGCAGAACAGCGTTATTTGTCTCTCACTCCTACAAAGCGAGTTGTTTATAATGATATTTTCCAGTTTTCCTTTCCTTCTCAGTCTGTTAATAGTCCTTTCAATATCCTAGTTTCTAACGGAATTCCTAATATCCGCAGCGTTCTTGTACTTCCTCTTTTACCATTCGCTGCTAATGGAACTGCTGCGGCTGCTGGATTTAAAACCTCGTCTATTCTTTCTCCTTTTGCTTCTACTCCTTCTACTCCAGACCCTCTTATTATCCAGAACTTTCAAATTCAAGTTTCAGGAAAGAACTTATTTATCAATCAACTTCAGTACGATTTTGAGACCTTTTACGAGCAACTTGTTTCATCTAATCAATTGAACGGCGGACTTACTACTTCTCTTGCCTCTGGACTTATATCAAAAACCGATTTCCAAGCACTTTACCGCTACTACTATGGTAATTGTTCTCGTTCTCTTCCTAGTGAAGATGGTGTTGCGAAAGCAATCCAAATTCAGGGAACAGTTATATCTCCTACAATAACTTCAGTTGATTTAATGGTGTTCGTTGAATTTGAGAGAGAGATTACTATTGATGTTCGTACTGGTGCTAGGGTAGCCTAAAAAACTAAATTTTTTAAATATTTTCTGTAGAAAAAGTGTCTTAAAACAATAGGTTTCTAGCAACTTTTAGCAGTTATGTATAAATATTTTTATCTCAATAATATTTATAATGTCAGGAAAAATTGAATACGGATTTGAATGTTCTCCAGCCCAACTTCGTAAGTTGAAATCAGGTGGGGCTATTACTCTCAAACCCCATCAGTTTAGCGAAATGGGTTCTATTAGAGCCGCAGTTATGCCTTCTACTTCTAGAAAAATTGAAACGGCTATGCGAAAGATGAAAGGTGTTAGACTTGCCTTAAAACCAGACGAAACAATTTCTATGATGACTGAAGGTGGAAGAATTAATATTGGAAGGGAATTAAAGAACTTAGGTAGAAAGATTAAAAGAGGTGCTGAAAAAACCTTCAAATCTGCTAAAAAAGGTATTGAAGATACTGCTGGTATTGTCAAGCGAGGATTTAAAAAAGAAATTATTGATAGTGGAGTTGGTAAGGATATAGCCAAAGGACTTATTAGGGCTGGAACTCAAGTTATTCTACCTGCGGCTGGAAGTGCTTTAAGTGTGTTGGCTGGAGACCCTACTGGATTATCTGGTTCTGTTATTGGAAATGAATTAGGAAATAGACTTGAAGGATTAGCAGAACGAGGAGGTTATGGTATGAAATGCGGAGGTTCTACTTACAGACAACGCCAAGCAAGAAGAGTTAAAAATACTTTTAAAGCAATCGGTAGAGTTGCTAAGAATGTTGGTAAAATTGCTCTTAGAGAAGGGGCTAAGGCTGCTGGAAATGCTCTAACTGCTTATACTGGTAATCCTGTTGCTGGTTTGGCTCTTGAAAGAGTTGCTGTTGCTGGAGGTGATAAATTACTTGATACTGGTTCTATAAGCAAGGCGGGTAAAGCATCTGGAAAACAAGCAAAGCGTATTGCTGTAGAAGTTGTTGATGATTATATTGATAGTAATCTTACTGGAACTGAAAGAGATATTGCTGAAAAAGCCCTTGCTGGTAAATATCCTTCGGCTAAGGATTTAGTTTATGATTATGGAACTTCTAAAATAGAAGAGATGACTATGACTGGTTCTGGTATTCCAAGAAGAACTAGAGGAGGGCTTCGTATGGGTATGGGTATGGCTCGTAAATCTCCTGCTTATGAAATGGCTCGTTCTCATATTCGCAAATCTGGTAATGGTATTGCTACTTTTAAAGCAAACTCTATTACCGCCGCTCCTGATTTAGGTCTTCCTATTCAAACTGGAAGTCCTTTTATACGACTTAATAGTCCAGCAAATTCTCCTTTTATTGGTTCTTCTCCTCAATTAGCGGGGGCAATTAAAACTGGTGGCTCATTCTTACCTGCTGGTGTTCGTATGACGAATGGAGGTTCTTTTGTTCCTTCTGGATAATTTTTTTCTTAAAATATTATAGTAATGTCATTTAGTACTAATAGAGTTGATGAAGCATATTGTCAAAGGATTATAGATGATTTTCAACAAGATTATAATAATTTATTTAATAGCCTTAAAAATGGTATTACCCAAAAAGATAAGGAAAAACTTAAAAATAAGAAAGTTGATAGACATACTAAACTTTTAGCAAGTATGATGAACTCGGCATTACTCCTGAAACAATTATTAGAAGATGTTAAAAAAATTAAATAATATAACGATATTATAATATAAAGAATTACGATATTATGATATATATAAATGGAATTAAAAAAAGCATATGAGATTATGGGAGAACGCAACGAAAAACTATATAAACCTATTCTTGAAAAGAAATATGGACTTCTTTATAAAACACTTGGTAAATATTCTACAAAAGATTTCTTAGGTGAAACTTTTGCTGGTGAATTAAAAAGCAGAGATGGAAGTATTAAAGATTTCAAAGAAACTATGATTGGATATAATAAATTACAAACTGGATTTAAAAATCTAGAATGGTATAAAGACCATATGCCTAACTATAAATTTTATTTATGGTTCGCTTTTAAGGAAGGATTATATGCTTGGGAATTAAATAAAACTAATTATGATTTAAATGGTGGAGATAGTATGAAAAGATATTCTGGAACTAATAGAAGAGGATTTGATGATTATAAAGACCATTATTATATTAAAACTGAATTCTTAGAAAAAATTGATGATACTCCTCCTTATATTCATCCATTAGTAGCAGCCAATACTCTCAAATACAAGAAACAAACTGGTATATGTTATATAAAAATTAAGAAAGAAGACTTGGAAAATTAATCTAATATTATTATAGATGCTTTCTAACTTTGAAATAGAAGATACTGCTGAAAAAAATAATTGGGACTTAATTGGTGTCTTTAGTAAAAATCTCTTACCAAAAGAAAGGGTAATGGGTAGTTATATTGTTAATTTACAAGATTACGAAGATGGTGATGGGACGCATTGGGTCGCTTTTAAAATCTTTGATGATAGAAAGTGTTGCTACTTTGACCCTTTTGGATTTCCTATGCCGAGTGATATTAATTCTTTTCTTATGAAATTTAAACCAGTTGCTTCTAATAATAGACAGATACAAGATATTAAAAGTTGTAAGTGTGGATATTTCTGTATGGCTTTCATTAAATATTTTGATAATTTTAATACTAAAAAGAAAGATGTATTTGAAGCCTATGATGATTTTTTAAATAGTTTTTCTATTAATGAAAAAACAAATGATAAAATTGTAATGGAAATGCTTAATAAATATTAATATAAAACTATATAGAAATATTCTAATATAAATATATAGAAATGGAAAGTGAAAAAGTTCCTGTAAAATCTACTTATACTCCTGCTGTTAAGAAAGCAATTGAAAAATATAGAAGCAAAAATGTAGCGAAATATAATGAATTACAGCGTAAATATTATAACGAACAAAAAGACGATGAAGATTGGAAACAAAAATTTAATGAAAGATGTAGAGAAAATAATAGAAAGTACCGAGAAAATAAAAGACTTGCTAATCCACCCAAGCCAAGAGGAAGACCTAGAAAACCTACTCCAGTAGTTATTATCAGTAATTTACTTTAGGGTTATTATAATATATAATGATATTATAATAATATATTTTAAAACGATATAAAAAAATGCGATATATAATATATATAAATGAATATTCCGCCGAAAAAACAATCTACCTCTACTATAACTATGCCTAAGAAAAAAATTAGTGATTTAGATAAAGCAATTGCTTATTTTAAAATTAAAGATAAGACTATTATCAATCAAGCAAGTCAATTAAAAATTCCTGTTCCAGTTATGAAACTTCGCAGATTAGATGGAACAATAGAAACTAAAAAAATAAAACCTAGTAATGAACCAAATTCTTTCTATGCTAATAAAATTAGAGAACAAATCGTTAAAAGATGGAAAAGTGCTACGCAAGAATATTATGGAACTTATAATATGTTTTTCAAAATATATGATAGTAAATCTAAGAAGTTAAAAGATGTTGTTGTTAAAATAACTTCTAGAGGAACAAAAGATAGTGTTCTAATTAATGCTCTCGCTGAATATGATAGAAGAAAAAAACAATATGAAGAAGAATATCCCGAGAATGATAGTTATGATTTCGCTGAAGACCCTATTTCTCTAATTCCAATTACAAGTGGTTCTGGTATTGTAGTTGAAAATAAAAGAGTAGAAACTTCTGTATCTGGCGGACAACGAGTAGTTGGAGTTAGAGGTAATAAGCGTAATATGAAAATGCGAGATGCTATGCCGTTCTTTAAGTTCTCTAATGATAAAGATAATGAATGGGATACAAAACAAGGAAAATGCGTATTTGATTATCTCATATGGAAATTTGGAGAAGTATCTGGATTTAAAAAAAAACTTGGAGTATCCAGAGAAAAAGCAGAAGAATTCTTAAATGAATTATTTATGGGCGATGAACCAGATGAAGAAAATCCTATAGTTCAAGGTGTAAGCGTCCAGCAATTAGAACTCTTCTGCGATTATTTCAATATTAATATGTATGCGTATGATAAAGGCGATGAACTTATTCAAGCGTATAAATGTAAGAAAGTTAATAATGGAGAAAGAGGTGGTAGAGGTGTTCTTTGTTTTGTAGTATTTGATAATCACTTTTATCCTGTTGAAAATGATGATGATGTAAAGTCTAAGGTTTCTAGAATAATGGGAGAGAACGGTAAGACTAAATATGCGTCAAATGATATTGAAAGTTGTAATAATAAATGCGAACCAAAAATGCGAGAATTAATTGCTCCTACTGAATTTGAATTTGAAGCATTAAAAGGAGATAATAGAGATTATCTAAGCGTTCAAAATAAGTTTGCTTTTGATTGGCTTAGAAAAAACTCAGGAACTATACCCTTTCCTATTTCTGCGAAAAATATTAGAGTTAATGAAGCAACCTTAGATAGAATAATTTTTGATGATAAAATATTATTGACTAGACCCATTAATAAATATGCTAATCAATTTTATTTAAAAGAATATGAAGGAACAGATAAGCGATTTCAAGGAGAAGGAACAATAGATATAATGAAACATATTTGGAAACAAAAATATCCTTTTGATATTATGAAAGCACCATTCTATTCTCAACCAAATAATCAAGTAGCAGATATATTAAAACAAAGCGGAATTAAATGGAGAACTCATCTTGGATTAACAACTGATAAATATTCTCCTGATGAAATAACAGAAATGCTTCTTAGTGGAAAAGCAAGAGCATATGATATTTGTAAATGTTATTGCGATGCCTTATATAACCAGAAAGAAAGATTTATAGTTTTCAAAGGTAAAGAAATTATGGAAGCCTATGATGGTAATGAACTTACACTTGGTCTGTACTTTGTTGAAACAGATGATATGACACTCTTACATCAATCTAATTGGTATAGTTCTGCGATTATCAAACTAGCAATAGAAGAGAATATTGATTTGAAAATTACTAGACAAATCCGTTGCGTTGATGATGTATGGAACTATTGTAAAGTAGAAGAAGATGCCGAAGGTAATGAAATAAAAAGATGGGAATTATCTAATGATAAGTTATTTAAAGATTGGATTGATGATGTAGTTGAACTTACAGAACAAGATGAAGATTTTACTCTTACGAAAGATGTAATTAATTCTATTACTGGATATTTGGGAAAAACTAGTTCTGTAAATAAATCTGTTGGACTAGCAAAGAATAATGATGAAATATATTATGACTTTATAGTTCCTGAACTTGAAAATAATCCAGATGCGGAACTTTATATTAATGAAATAAAAACTGATAATGATAAAATGTATTTATTCGGTTATGAAACAAAAACCAAAAAATTATCTAATGGATTACCTATGTATCTTCAAATTCTAGACTGGAGTAATATGGCTTTATATAACTTATCCAAATTCGTAGGTGGTGAAACTATTTATAGAAAAACTGATTGTATAGTTGTTATTGATGGAAAAGATTTACAATTGGAAGAAACAAAATATTATACTGATACTTTTGGTAAATACAGATATGAAGATACTGAGAAAGCCTTATTGTTTAATTATTATTTAACTATGAATAAAAACCGACATATGGAAACTCCAAAATTAGATGATGAATGGATTGATTACGATTTTAAGTCTAGTGAAGAATGGGAAGTAATAATTAAAACGGCTATTGAAAAAGGCGGAATGCTTATAAGCGGACGAGCGGGGACTGGTAAAACATATATTATTCATAAAGGAATTGAAGCAGGATTATTAGATGATGAAGAAGAAACCAGAATGAGTTTTACTAACAGAGCCGCTAGAAATATTAAAGGAACTACTATCCATAAAAATATGGCGATTAATATTAATGGAAATACAAATAATAAAACTCTTACTCACTTGAAAAAATACAAGATATTTATTATTGATGAGATTAGTATGATTAACGCCGATTTATGGAATAAATTAATGCTTCTTAAAAAAACTACTGGTGCGATATTTATATTACTTGGAGATTACCGACAATGTCCTCCTATTGAGAATGGAATTGAAATAGATTACTTTACTCATCCATACGCAAAAGCCCTTGCTAATTATAACCGATGCGAACTTACAAAACCCCAGAGATACGATTTACATCTTTGGAAATGGTTAGAAGATTTCTATGAAAAAGGTTATGCTGGAAATGAAATCCAAAAAAAAAAACCTAATAAAGAGAATATCTTGACTAGACGCAATATAGTATATTTAAATAGAACCAGAGATAAAATTAATAAATTCTGTATGGAAGAATGCGTTAAAAATAAAACTGCTTTTACTATTATAGATATTCCTGAAAAATGGAAAATAGAAAAATATAGAAAAGACAATAAGATTAAAGCCATTAAAACTTTTATTTATTCTGGACTTCCAGTAATGGCTATTACAAGTAATAAAGACTATAATATTATTAATAGCGATGAATTAATTGTTGATAGATTTGATGGAAACAAAGAAATTATCTATATGAAATTCGTTGATGAAGATAGAGAAATAGAAGTACCATATAAATTTTTTCATACTAACTTTGTAGTTAATTATGCGGCTACTACCCATAAATTACAAGGTGCGACTATTACTACTGGAATTAATATTTGGGATTGGAATTTTATGATTGACGAAAGAAAGATTGGTTATACTGCTATATCAAGAGCGAAAACTTGCGACCAAGTTTGGATTTGCGAATGGGACTTTTAGGATAAGCCCCTTTTTTATTCGGTATTGATATTATAATAAATAGAACTTTTATTTATTATATCACTTTGGGCGACGCTTTTTCTTACTGGCGACTGCGTAAATTGCGATTTTTGCTTGGGA
>Ga0181355_1000189_pt1 | contig 24851 bp, 35 predicted proteins | sample Fa13VDMM15DN_FD_130099 | JGI IMG/M metagenome (GOLD analysis project Ga0181355, IMG submission 130099) | Freshwater viral communities from Lake Michigan, USA - Fa13.VD.MM15.D.N | ecosystem: Environmental > Aquatic > Freshwater > Lake | place: USA: Michigan | collected 2013-09-23 | reverse complement strand
TTGCTCGTAAAGTATTGAAGAAACTTAAAGCATAGTCATTAAAGCTATCCTTGACTCATACAGACAACAGAGCATAATCCCATTGCCGAGAACAGGTTTGAACCCCTGCGGTATCATTACAATGATCATCAACACAATAATCCTTCAATCCTGTCGTCGAGGTGCTTTTTCATTGGGCACGGTTCAACTCGACGGCAGTGTTGAGGGTTTTTTGTTATTATGAATAAACTTACATTTGAACCTCAAAAAGAGCTAACGCTTTCACTCGTAGCCGACATAGTTGTTCTAGAAACTCATTTTGATAGAACATCAGAAAGATATCACAATGGTGAAGCAGATCAGACTATCTTCATTGAAGCATCAAGAATTCCTGATGTTATTGAATTCTTGCATGCTGCCATCGTTCAGCTTGAAAAGGAGGGTTATCGTTTATGAAACCCAAAGCTCCAGCTTTTCAATTCTACCCTGACGACTTCATTGGAGGCACCTGTGATCTGTCCGCTGAAGAGGTAGGAACCTACATTCGTCTGCTTTGCTATCAGTGGAGCCGAGAATCAATTCCAGTTGAGGACATTCCTAAACTTACACGAATAGCAGGGTCAAATGTAACGCTTGATGTGTTACGCAAGTTTCCTGATGGTAAGAATGCCAAATTGGAATCAGTTCGTAATAATCTGAACAAATACAAGACTACATGTGTTCAGAATGGAAAGAAGGGTGGAAACCCTAACTTTGTGAAGGGTAAATCAAACCCATATTACCAAACAGATAACCAAGATGATAACCAAAAAGATAACCCAAGGTTATGTTCAGAAGATAACCAAACAGATAACCCAGAGATAAGCTCTCTGACTCTTACTCTAACTCCTACTATAACTTCTAATCCAAATAAACATATACCAGCAGGCTTCAATGAGTTCTGGACTGCCTACCCAAGAAAGACTGCCAAAGCAGATGCTGAGAGAGCCTGGGCTAAGATTAAACCAGATCTTCAAACAGTTCTTACCGCTTTAAACTGGCAGAGTAAGTCAGAAGACTGGACGAAAGAAGGAGTGAAATACATTCCTTTTCCAGCGACCTACCTCAACTCAAGACGCTACGAGGATGAGAAGCCAGCATCAAAGTCGAATGCAGAGAACTTCATTAAACCTAAACAACTCAGCCAATACGACCGTTTATGATCCTCAAGAAAGCCAACGAAGAACTGTTGATCAGTATCTTCCTGCAATTCCCTCAGTTCCTTGGTAAGCACATCCACGCAATCACTGCTGATATGTTCTCTCCGATGATTCGACCGATCTTCATCGAGCTGGTCAACACAATCGGACGTGATGAGACTCCAGACCTCGTCACGATGACTGCTCGACTACGCTACCAAGGTAAGCTAGACGAAGTCGGTGGAGCAGCAACGCTGACAGAGTATTTCACAAGTCCAGTGACTGGACAAAATGTCTCTGTAGCAGTCTCCGAACTCAGGCAACGCTATGAACTAGTGCAACGAGTCCAAGCTTACAAGGATGCTCTCAACCTCTCAGAACAGGCACTGAACATGCCTATCAACGAGATACCAGCAGCATTAAGCGAAGCGGAACGAGTGATTGAGACTGCCAGCAAGATCCAAGGTAAGCCTCTATCCTCCAAACCGATTGGAGAGCTTACAATCACCCTACTTGAGGACATTGAAAAGCGAATGCAAGCAGGTGGAGCCTTATCAGGCATCTCGACTGGGTTTCCGTTCATCGACTCCAAAACTGGCGGAATGCAAGGTGGTAGAGTCTGGGTCATAGCTGGAAAACCTGGAGATGGTAAGTCAGTCTTGATGCAGAACTTCTTGGAGTCTGCTGTTGCTCTTGGGAAGAAGGTTCGCATCTATCCGCTTGAGATGACTCAACAGGAACAAGCATATCGTTTGTTATGCTCACAGGGCAACCTTGATAATCAATCGGTCTGGAAAGGGATGATGACCAGAGCAGAGCAAGCAGCACTCATGGATGCAGTGAAGAAGCTAGGTGTCGCAAAGTGCGATATTGTTGATGTGAATGGAGCCTCAGCCAGTGAGATCCTAGCAGACATCGAGCAGTCTGACTGTGATGTTGCTATGGTTGATTATCTCCAACTCATGGAGGATGATGGGAATAAGAAAGGATCTAGGGAAGAGATCATTGCTAGCATCTCCAGACGATTGAAGAGGACTGCTGTGAAGTGTGGCAAGGTTATCCTGACTGCTAGCCAACTCAACGACTTCGGGCAGTTGAGAGAATCTAGAGCCATTGGACAGGATGCTGATCATGTCGTTTACATTGAGAAGGTGGATGACGATGACACGAAGAGACTTCTCAAATGCATCAAGAACAGGACGGGTGAAAGGTTTTGGGAGAAGCAATTGGACTTCCTTGGTCAGTTCTATAAGTTCAGAGAACAATCGGAATACTAATATGACAACAGACCAACTAACTCACAAACTAGCTCAAGCACTCTGCAGGATGCCAGTCATGACTAAACTCCAGGAGGATATTAAGTTTACCGCTCTTGAGGACTACTTTAATCATTACAATCGATTTAACGCGTCTTTAGAGGGTGATGTGATACAAGATAGCGGAGATGATCTAAACATGCGTAAAACCATACTTAAAACGCAAAGAAACAACCAATCAGCTTAATATATGGACAGACTTCCAACAAGTAACAACAGACATTCAGGAAATCAGATACCAGATGAGAAGCGTGAAGCGATTATTGCTGACCTACAGGAAGGTCTAGGAGTCGTAGCTTGTGCGAAGAAACATGAGACCTCGACTCATGCAGTTACTGCTCTCAAAAACAAGCTGGAGGATGAAGCTGAAGGGTTCAATCTGGTTAGCTGGAAGAAGAGCACTGCTGCCACGCTAAGTCACTTTGTGAGCAAGGGAAGTGAGAGGTTGGTGAAGGAAATTGATGATATGCCGTTGGCTAGTTTACCCATCGCTATTGCCGTGGCGATTGACAAAATCCAAGCTCTTCACGATCAACCTCAAACAGTGGTAGAACATAGGCTCAGAATCGACCAATCTTCCGTCAATGAACTCCTCCGAAGCGAAGGAATGGTCATCGAGGGAGAGTTTACAGAGGTAACAGAGTCTCAATAACCTGGCATAACTACAAACAATCCACGTAATGTATAATACATCATCACTCAGTATCAACGATTTAGAACTATTAATACTCAATCTCAAGAGTGACGTTGAGACTAGGGGCGGAGGGGGTCAAAAAGTTTTGAGCTGTAAAAAAGTTGATGAATCCTCACAGTCAGAAAATATTCACAAAAGCCCCTCTCTGGATAACCCTAGACTTGCCAAAGCACTCGACTGGTGTCACAGGAGAAAACTAGAACGTGACAAGTTGCGAGTTGCAGTTAAAGGTCGCAAGTAAGTTGCCATTCAAAGCTACAATAAGGAAACAAATGAAAACACAATCCAAGTCCATCCGTCCACCTGAAGGAACTGTTCCTCTACTCATCGCAGCAGAGAAGCATGGCCTAACCAAGAAACAGGCTAAAGACATTCTGCTGGCAATCCCACAGTCCTTCGTAAAAGTAGGTCACAAGTTCTTCGTGAATGACTTCGGTGATAATCTGCTAGGTATTCGCAAGCCGATTGAAAATCAATGGCAATCAAGTAAATCAGAAAACCTGATGCCAGACGACGACGAACCAATCAACGAACAAGCTCTAGATGTTCCACAGACTGAAGATGTTCCACAAGTGTTGAATGCCACTCAACGACTCTTTGAGGGTGAAGAGACTGCAATTGTAAAGCGTTGCAGAATGCCGAACAGAACGATGTTGATCGTGGAATACCGAGGTAGGGAGGTGATTTGTCGTTGTAAAGATTCCTCGATGTTCATTCCTGGTATGCGGATCATCATTCGGATGGACGGTTATACCTTAGTCAGTAAATACCAACCGAGGAAGCTAGGGAGATATTAAAGCTATGAATGACTACTGGAACGATCCACCCGAATATCCCGAAGTGCCTGAATGCTGTGATCTTGAGATGATTGTGGACGATCAAGGCAATTGCCAATGTTCTGAATGCGGAAAGCGTATTGAACATGAACGTGACATTGAGCCGATATTCACCGAAGAAGAATTAATAGAGTTCTTTGACCAACCAAAGGTATGAAATACAACAAAGTAGACTTCAGCTCCATTACAGACTGGAACCAGACGAACGAGGCGATTGCAACTCAGCTAGGATGCTGTGACAAGACGGTGAGGAGTGCTCGACGTGAGAGAGGTCTTCCTAGAGCACCTGACAAGGCTAAACGATCTGCACTCAAAGAGAAGTTACCGCAGATCAGTGACAGAGCATGGAAACAGAACTCTAACCTTGATATTGCTCTCATTCTCAAGTGCTCAAAATCGGCTGTTCGAGTTTTTCGAATAACTCACAATAAGCCAGTTTATGAGAGGAAACGTTTGGCATTATAATTTTTATATACTGCTCATGTGCAGACCATTTTGCTGACGTTAGCAATATGGTATTCCAACCGTCAAGGAATCGTTGACAGTTCAAAACTGTTGAAAGAACATAATTTATGACTCCCGATTCATTCAACCTTGAACACGAGCCTACTCCGGTGAAGGAGTCACTGGCGGTAATTCCTCATGCTGGAACCTTAGATCTACGTCTAGCTGACTGCATGGACGTGATGAAGGAGTTTCCAGATAAACACTTTGATTTGGCTATTGTTGATCCTCCTTATGGGATTGGGATCGTGTCTCAATTTAAAAAGACAACCGAAAGTAAGTCTTCAATGATGCGTGGCATGAATGGCATTACTGGCGGAGAATGGGATAGTGCAACACCAAATGGACAATACTTTGCTGAACTTCGCAGAGTATCAAAAAATCAGATCATTTGGGGAGGCAATTACTTTCTTGATCACTTGAACTCAACACGGTGTTTTTTGTCATGGGACAAGATGAATGGCACAAACAACATGGCTGATTTTGAGTTAGCATGGACATCGTTTGATAGTTCTTGCCGTAGATTTGCTATGCACCATTTCAGTGCTGGGTATGACACAAAAATCCACCCAACTCAAAAGCCAGTTGCCCTCTACAAGTGGCTTCTCAAGAACTACGCTACAGCAGGTCAACGTATCCTAGATACTCACCTAGGCTCAGGATCGCACGCTATTGCCTGTCACTATGCTGGAATGCATTTAACCGCTTGCGAGATTGATGCAGACTACTTTGAAGCTGCCAAGGAAAGGATCAAGCGAGAGACTTCGCAACTTGACTTGTTTTGTTGAAAATCCTGCACTGTATTTGCAACATTTACTGGTCAGTAAACTACTTATTCAGAGGGCTTGAGCGGTTTCATCTGAGCATAGCAGTCCCATTGCTGGGATACTGCAAGCTTTGGAATTCTTATTCGTCAGGAATCGGGAACACCTTCGCACTGTTGAATCTCTCCGCTCGGCTGTCTCAGTAAACACGGATCAAACGATTCAACGGCAGCCCAGGCTTTCACCTGCGACTTTAGGACGACTGATCTGCTATCCATCGTCCACCGAATTCTCAACACCTTCCCATGGAGCACAACGCAGTGACACTAAAGGTTATTTTAGGCAGAGATGCCCAATAAACAAAAAGCCCGACTTCGCGGGATCAAAGTCGAGCTAGTTGCTGGTTTGCAAGTAGATCAGATCACTCCGATCCCGCAGAGCAAACCATTATCTATGATGCAATAATACAGGGACTAGTCAACTGAAACAAGAGGCAATCTCACTCTTGCCAGTGCTTTTTCGTGACTTACGTTCTCAAAAATGAAAGACTCCTTTAGATTTAACATCAAAGAACTGGATGCCATGGCTCTGTTTATCGAAGACTTCTTTCCTGAGTTCCTCGACTACATCAGCGACTTCGGACTAGATCAAGACTTTGCTGAGAAACTGCTTGCAAAGTTAAACTGTGCGTGTGTTAGGTCTGATGAAACAGATCTTAACTAGATTTAAGTCTGATATAACTTATGAAAGACTCCAAAATGCTTGACGAATTGGGATCATCGCCTTGTTCGCTTCCAATGATTAACCAGTGGGAGCTAATGGTGCTCCTTGATAGCTTGCACGGATCGCTCCGATTCGTTGATGGAGGCAACATCTGGCGGTGGAGCAAGGACCAACGGAAAGGTGTGCTTGATTCGATCTATACACGGATGAATCAACTTCCCATCGGAAGTGAGTAACCATGTTTATCAACGAAGTATCCAAGGAGACGCTAGGCAAATATACGCCTACGCCTCATCCTATCATGGTCGCTCCCAGTGCGGAGCAGATAGCCAACATCATCAAGAACAAGGGCATCGACCGTGCTTGTGAGCTTCTGCAACTGCGTGAGGACAAGATCATGGCAGAGACGATGGACCCTTATCGTCACGGCTACGAACCCGATCACTGGAAGATTGCCGACAGCCTGCTGTCAGATCCAGCTATCTCAGAACTCATGATCTTTGGCGGAAACCGTGCGTCTAAGACTGAATACGCTGCAAAACGAGTGGCTCAATACCTTAGCCAGAACCCAGGCAAGCGAGTGTGGTGCATCCATACGACTAACATGAGTAGCGTGCAGATGCAGCAACCTGTAGTCTACAAATACCTGCCAGCAGAATATAAAACGGCACGCAAGACGAAGATCACCAATGTTGCTTTCACGCAAAAAAACGGATTCTCAGACAATACCTTTGTCCTTCCCAACAAAAGCCAGTGCTGGTTTCTCAACCAGTCTCAAGACATCAAGGTCATCGAAGGTGGTGAGGTAGATTTGATCTGGATTGACGAAGAAATCACAGCCGACTGGATCAAAACGCTACGTTACCGAACTGCAACGAGACGAGGTAAGATGATTCTGACCTTCACGCCGATCAGTGGTTATACTTCGGTGGTGAAAGAATACATTGCAGGTGCGATGATCACTAAATGGCTCCCAGCTTCCCTGCTCAAGGACTCAATCAACGTTCCTGGTGGTGAACGTGGCACCATGCCATTCCAAGCTACCTGCCATAATCCGAGTAACAGGGCTATCTGGTTCCATTCGGAGCTTAACGTCTATTCACCGTTCAGCGAAATCAAAAGAGCGTTACATGGACGCACCAATTACGAGGTCAAGATTCGTGCTTATGGATGGGCAGAGAGTCTTTCAGGCTCCCAATTCCCCAAATTTGGCAATTGGAACGTGATTCCTGACGATCAGATCCCAGAAAAGGGCACGAATTACATGGCAATGGATCCTGCTGGTGCTCGTAACTGGTTCATGTTGTGGCTCCGAGTGGACGAACACGGTAGAAAGTTCATTTACAGAGAGTGGCCTAGCATCGATCTGGGTGAATGGGCAATCCCAAGCGATAAACCTGACGGAAAAGCAGGGGCAGCACAACGAAACGGTGCTGGTCGAGGGATTAACGACTACAAAGCACTCATCGAAGAGCTTGAAGGTAAGGAAGAGATCGCTGACAGGTTTATTGACCCTAGAGCTGGTGGCACTCAGGCGATTGGTAAGGACGGTGGCACTAGTCTGACTGACCTCTTAGCCGAAGATCCAGACCCGATGTGGTTCACACCTGCCGCAGGACTCCGAATCGAGGAAGGAGTGAGCATCATTAACAACTGGTTAGCGTGGGATAAGGACGAACCCTTGCTTGCGCTCTTAAATGAGCCTAACCTTTATGTTAGTGAAACGTGCAAAAACATCATTTACTCACTCCGAGAGTGGACAGGTGCAGACGGAGACAAGGGAGCAACTAAAGATCCTGTCGATGTTCTGCGCTATCTAGCGGTGATGAATCCGACCCATCAAAACAGTCAAAGCTTCCAACCTCAAGGCGAAATAGGATCTTATTAACATGAAGAAATCAAACAGCAGCGACAAACTAGCTTTCTATTCGGAAACGCCAGACGTTCTTGAACTCTCGAAAGAGCTGACACGTTCACTCTACACAACCGCTAACGTAGAAAGATTAAATGCCGCTGATGATATCCGATTCTGCCGATGGGCTGGACAATCCGACGATGGAAAGAAGCATTCTGAGAATCTACCAAACAATAGACAGGCGTTTCCATTTGAAGGCGCGAGTGATGTTAGGAATCGACTTGCTGATTCGACTATCAATGAGCTTTCTTGCCTTCTAACGACCTCGTTTGAGCGTTCTCAGCTTGGCGTTCTGCCTACCGAGTTCAACGACATGGCGACTGCAAGCGCAGCGTCTACGCTCATGAACTGGGTCACCCAACAGAAGCTACGGGCTGAAATCTCGCGTGAGGTAGAGCTAGGATCACAGTATGGTCTGCACTATGGCTGGATGATCTACCATGTAGGATGGGATCAGGAGTTCTCCAAGCGTCTGCAAAAGATCAGCATGGACGAAATCGCTGCACTCTCGCAGCAGGCAGGTCCAGACTCCGCACTCTCTCAGCTTCCTGACCTAATCATGAATCCAGAGGCAGCAGATCAAGCCGTTCAGTTGATTTCCATGAATCTGCCAGACTTTAAGTTAGGAGACATCAAGAAGTTCGTGAAGCAACTTCGCGAGACTGGAGAAGGTGAGATGTATGAGACGTATGTAAGCAAAAACTTACCTTGTGTAACTGCTCTCAAACCTTTTGAGGAGATTGCGCTGCCACCGGAGACGATGGACCTACAATCAGCCCGTGTAATCTTCCGCCGTATCTACATGAACGAGGTGGATCTTCGCTCCAAAGTCAAAGAAGAAGACTGGGATGAGGACTTTATTGATCAGGCTGTGGAAACAGCAGGCAAGCAGTCTTGGTATACCAACCCACTCGACACGATCACTGCTCTGGGTGCCTCTCCGATCATCCGCCAAGACAACCTAATTGAAATCTGTTATGCTTACACTCGTCAGATCGACAAGGACGGCATCGCTGCTATCTACTGCACAGTGTTCTCTCCTCTCGTAGAGCAGGACTTGTATGCCAAGCATGAGTTGTTAGACTATGCTCACGGTGAGTATCCGTTTATTGAGTTCCGCCGTGAAGTTGTTCGTCGTCCAATCACCGAGAGTCGAGGCATTCCAGAACTGACCATCACCGATCAGGACGAAATCAAGGCTCAACACGATTCGATTCGTGATCGCACAGCATTTGAGACGTTGCCACCGATGAAAGTGGTGAAGCGCATTGGTCAGATCAACAAGATTGGCCCAGGTGTTCAGCTTCCTGTTACTCGTCCAGATGATTACTCTTGGTTAGAGTCTCCTAACCGTGCTCCCACGACTGCATTTAACCTCATTGAGCGTGTCGAGAACAACCATGCCAACTACTTCGGTTTGAGCCGTGCAACTGTGGTGCCAATCAAGACGCAATTGATGCAGCAACAGTTGGTTAACCGTTGGCTCTGCACTTGGTCGAAAATCTACAACCAGATGTTCAGTCTGTGTCTGCAATACATGCCACCGGAAGAGATCCAACGCATCACAGGTGTTCAGCTTCCAAGTAACATGAGTGACATTGCTAGTGGCTTTGACTTCATTGTGCGGTTCAACATCCAATCGCTTGATAATGACCTTGTTGCGAAGAAACTACAGGCGATTTCCTCGTTTGTTGTGCCTCTTGATGCAGGTGGAGTTCTTAACCGTAACAAGTTGATCCAGATGATCATCGAAGCCGTGGCTCCTGAGTCTGCGCGTGACTTGATCATGGACAACTCAAGCGCATCTGAGCAGATGTTCAGAGAAGTTCAATCTGACATTGGTATGATGATGCTAGGCAATGAGCCGATGTATAAAGAGAACGATCCTAGTGCACAGACTCGTATGCAATACGTTCAGGACATTATCTCCAAGAATCCAAAAGCGCAGGCAGCAGCACAGCAAGACCCAGTGTTCCAGACCTTAATGCAAAACTACGTTAAGAACATGCAGATGAGCGTAATGCAGCAGCAGAATGCTCAAATTGGACGCACTGGTGTAACGCCAGTCGGTGACCAGATGATGCAACAGCAACAACCTCCACAGATGTAATATGGAAGAGATCAAAGTCATCGAAGCATTCACGCTCAAGATGGGCACCAAAGCGTTCTGGGATGCACTCTACGCAGTCATCCAGAGTGAGCATAACTCTGCACTGTCTAGCGTTCTAGATGTGGTCAACAAGGGCGAGGATCGTGCATACTACGCTGGACAAGTAGCCGCTCTAATCGACCTGCGTGCAATCATTGAGGACTATTCGACACGGTCTGAGACTGAGGTGGAATTCTCTGACCCTTGACGCTCAAAAAAGTAGGCTTAGGTTTTTCACGTTCCTGAGTTTCTCAAGCTCTGTTCGTTAGTTCGACCTCTTGATGGTCTTTAAACCTCTTGCTTATGCCTACATCACCAAATCAGGTTAGTGAACCTTCTAAAACCACGTTGCCGAGTAGTTCGTTAGACACTGAAGGTCTGACTTCCCTGCTTAGACAGACACTCTTCGCTGACCCAGAAGAGCAGCAAACTCAGGCTGAGACTGAGACAGATACCGAAGAAGAAGAACCAGAATCTAGCGAGGAAATCGCAGAGGATGAGACTGAATCAGAGGATTCTGAAACTGAATCTAATGTCGAAGACGATAATGCTGACGAAGCAGAAGAGTCCAAAGCTGACGATGAAGACAAACAGGACAAGCAACTTTCCAAAGGAGTCCAGAAACGGATCGACAAATTAGTCGCTCAGAAGAAGGAAGCCGAGGCAAAGCTAAATGCTCTCGCTGAAAAACTAGCCGAAACAGAGTCACAAGCTGCCAATTCCCAAAAGGACTTCGCACCAACTGACAAAGGATTAAACCCATACTTCAAGCTGCAAAGCGACACTGATGTTCATGCGGAGATCCGAAATGCTCGACAGGTTAGACGGTGGGCGGAAGAAAATCCTGATGGTGCCGTTGTGGCTGGCAAGAATGGTGAAGAGATTGAATACTCTGCGGAAGACATCCGCAAGATCAAGCTTAACGCTATTGATGCCCTTGAAGAACACTTGCCTTCTCAGATGAACTACATTCAGACGCGTAAGCAGTTTGATGCAGAAGCTGAGAAGACTTATCCGTTCTGGAAACAACGCTCAAGCCAAGAGTATCAGTATGCTAACGCTTTACTTCGTGAGTTCCCAGAGATCCAAAAGTTCCCTGATTTCAAGCTCTCCATTGGAGACATGATCGAAGGCAAACGGATTCGGGAATCTAAGGTCAAGCCAACATCTGCTATCAAAAAGGCTCCATCAAATCCAAAGCAGACATCTGCATCACCTGTCCAATCTTCAAAGTCGCTGAAGTCTCGTTCTACCGAGGAAGCATTCAGGAAAAACCCAAACGATAAGGATGCCCTCAAAGCACTACTTGCTGAGAGATTCCTTTAACCTAACAAACTCAATAAAATAAAATATTATGGCTGCACTATTTGAACGCTCTCAGGTCGGTAAACGCGAAGATCTTGCCGACTACATCACACTCGTTGACGCTAAGGACACTCCTGCAACGTCGATGATCCCTAAAGGCAACAAGCCAGGCAATACTTTGCTCTCATGGCAGGTTGATAATATGCCATCTCCTAGCGTGGCTGGTTCTGTTGACGGTTTGGACGTTTCCGCATACGAAAACTTAAACGAAGGTCGCGCAAAACTGAGCAACTATATCCAAGTTTTCCAACGTGCAATTCGCGTTTCTCCTCTTTCGGTGGACGTTTCCATTGTTGCTGGTCTCCGCGATGAACTCGCAGGGATGGTTGCGAAGAGTATAAAAGTACTAAAAAGGGATATGGAGAAAACCGTCTGCGGCGATGCTGACATGCAAGCTGATGCAGGTGTAGTTGAAAGCGTGCCGACTCCATATTTGACTCGTGCTCTTGGTTCGTGGATCAACAACTCTGCTCAAAGCACTAATCCTGTTCCATCTGCTTATCGCACTCCATCTGCTAGCATCAACACCACTGTAACAGGTTCATTTGCTGAAACTGATGCACAGGCAGTTCTTACCAGCATCTACAACGAAACTGGTCAAATGAAGACCTTCGACACTGTCGTTGGCCCAACCTTGAAACGTGCTTTCAGTAACTTGCTTTACACAGCAACACAACTCTCGACTCCAACTGCAAATACTTTTGCAAGTGTTCGCACGCTCAACCGTGATGCCTTTAGCGACACGATCAGCTCCTCTGTTGATCTGTTTGAAGGTGACTTCGGTAGCCTCCGTCTGCATCCAACTCTGTTTAACTTTAACGCCTTCCGTGGTTATGTCCTTGATATGGACCTCCTTGAATTGCGTTATACCAACCTCCCAGAGGTTACAGAACTTCCTAATGCTGGTGGCGGCCCCGCACGGCTCATAAAAGCCGTAGCCGGACTCGTATGTAAAAATCCTCTAGGACTAGGGAAATTCTCTGCTTCCTCATAGTAGAATCTCCTATAGTCTAGTGCATGATTGCAACTAGCATCGCGTAACACATCCTCAGCCATTATTTATGATCGAACAAATCCCCGAAGAACTCCATGGAGCAATGCTCAAGGAATTCAAAACAGGATGGAACTTTCAAAAGGTAATGGCTGAGGCTCAAACGCAAGCAGTCGGACAGGTTAATCAGATCAAGGCCAAGTCTATTGACGGCATTGGTCAGTTACAGATGCGAATCAATGCAGATTCGTTTCACTATTGGGGTCAACGTTTAGGATATGACTGCTGGAAGGATGCAGCATTCCGAAAGCGTTACATGGAGAAGAATCCTTACTGCAAAGTAAACAGCGGCGGAACGAAAGAAATTCATGTGGGTTACTCCTCGACTCGAACACCAAAACATCGTAAAGTCTACGCGTGAGAACAACCAACTTTAGCGAAATACTGTATCGTGCAATAACGTTGTGCGGAATGGATCGTTCAGCGATTCAGGACTCGACGTTTCGCATGATTCGTGACTTCGCGACTCAACGTATCTCTGACATTTGGGAGCAGGAACCCTGGCCTGATATTGTTCGCGTTGAAGAGATGTCTGTTACCACTGGTGACGACTCAGTGGCATACATCAATATTACAGAGGCTAACGGTGACATTTTGAATGTCTACCAACTCAACCCTCGCGTGACTGCTAGAGCAGTAAACGTGAGTTACTATCTAGACGATAGCGGTGACTCTTCCCGCATCGTAATGCTAAGTTCTACCAATCCAGTCTGGGTCGAGTATCGCTTGCCACCTCCAACGTTCTTTGGTGAGGCTTATGATGCTAGCTCCAACTATACGACAGGTGCTCAGATCTACTTTGACACTGGGATGCTTTCAGGAAGCTATCAGCCTTCTAAAACTTCCGGTGGTGCAGGTAACTTCTACACCTGTCTTTCTGCTGGTAACTCTGGTGAGCATCCGGTCAACACTCCTGCACGCTGGCAGATGGTCGAAGTTCCTTATTTCACCACAGACTACCTTGTCCGTGCTATCCTTTCGGATTACCTTCGTTCTGAGTCACAGTTTGAGTCTGCTGCATTAGCAGATCAAGAAGCTGACCAAGCAAAGATGATGCAAGTCGATCGTGTTCTTCGTTCTGAAGGGCAGGTCAAAACAATGAGAGTCTTCACATACTAATATTATGCAAAATAACGTAAATATCGCAGGAGCAGCCGGAGCTTGTCACGGTGTAGATGTTGAAACTGGAACAACTGCCGCAACAGGTAAGTTCTATGCTGTTCAAGTTTTAACTGATGCCATCTTCTCAGTCTTCACCGAGAATGGTAAGACAGGTGATACTATGACTGGCTTTACTCTTCCAGCAGGAACAACGATCATCAACGGTCTAGGCATCACTGCCTTTACTCTGACATCTGGTCGTGTTCGTGCTTATAAACTTCCAGCGTAATCTCTGATGATTGCAATCACGCTTTCCGTTAACATTAGGACCAACGCTAAACCGCCAATTCCATCTGGCGAGTCGTTCTTATTGTTAGCTAACGGAACGGATTTCTTGCTGCTTGCTGACGGAACATCTAAACTTTTACTCAACTAATTTATGCCAAACTCAACACTTGGAGCTTTAACAGCAGCAACTGCCACCACAGGTGGTTTGTTTTATGGGACACAATCAGGCGCAGATCGTAAGTTTACATTTACAGCAGCAGGAGCAACGCTCATTGAAGCTGCTGACGCTGCTGCACAACGGACTGCACTAGCTGTCTTGCCTCTAACTGGTGGCACTCTCACGGGTGCGCTAATTAACAGCACAAACGGTGCTGCTTCCGCTCCAGTTGTGAGCCTAACAGGAACAACCTTTACAGGTGGCACCGCAACAACGACAAAACCGACTTTGATTGTTGAACCTTCCGGCACGACATCAACAAACTGGTCAACGAGTGGAACGCTTATCGGTGCCAATGCTGCCAGCGGTTTTGTGGGTAATTTAATTGATGCTCAAATTAACGGAGTCAGTAGATTTGCAGCAACCGTAAGTAGCGGCTGGACAGCTGGCGGGAATATCATTATTAACCCAAACTTTGGTGGGGCTGGACGGATTAGGTTTGGCGGAACTAGTGGAGCATTTCTAAACCCAGGGTCTGTTTTTTCCGTTGGTAGCACAACGGCTATTGGCTGGACTGCAACAACTGATGGAGCTGGAAACGCCGCTGAAGATTTAATTCTTCGACGAGACGACGCCAATATCCTCGCGCAGCGAAATGGCGCTAACGCCCAAACAAAACGAGTTTACGGCACTTACACGGATGCCAGCAATTACGTTCGCGCATCGCTTGCATCAAGCTCAACACTTGTCACCCTAGCTGCAGAAACCGCAGGCACAGGAGCTGATAACGTGGATATCAACATTACCACGGCTGGCACAGGACTAGTAAATCTTGCCACTCAAACAGCTTCGGCTGATGTGGCGCTATCTTCTACGCATACTGCACGAATCAAAATCGGCGGAACAGAATATAAAATCCTACTTTCAACAATATGATTCTAAACTTGACACTTAATCAGGAGCAGCTTGACGCTCTTACAGCAACAACCGCAACGGCTAACGCGACGCTTGCGGAAGGCGTAACACCTTACACAGCAGAAAGCTATCTTTCCCATGTCACTATGAAGGCAGTTGATAGCTATGTGGCGAATGCTTACGCCGTAGCCGTGCAACGCATTGGCACTGCTGCTGCTTCTCTTCCATACGCCGAGCGTCAAGCTCTTATCGCCCAAATCGAATCACAACTCTCATGAATCCTGCCGACATCCGCACTGAAATCTTAAAGCTCTGTGAAGCCTTTGCTTCTGCTGCTCAGACTGGCAATCAGCTAGTCATTCAAGCGGTCGCTGAAGTGGTGAAGGCTAAAGTCGAGGAGCTTATTCCTGACCAAAAACTCGAACTAGTTAAAGACGACTAATGCCACTCAGATTTGCCATGAATGAAAACAACTTGAATCCTTTTATTGGATCAATACTCGCTTTCGTTAGCACTGTTGCAAGCATGGCAGAGATTGAAGTTTGGTTAAAGCTAAGTTCTCTCGCAGTCGGAACTCTAGCAGGTGTATTAGGCTGCATTTCAGCAATTAACAACCTACGCAAATGAAAGACTACTTACTCAAAAACTGGAAAACCTCACTCGTTGGCGTGTTCGCCATCGCTGCCGTAATCACATCAACCTGGCTCCCACAGTTTAAAGACGAGCTTGAAGCTGTTGTTGGCGTGCTTGTCGGCCTTGGACTGCTTGCCGCTAAAGACGGGGACAAGACAGGAATTTAACCAAATGCAGGGTAAGGAGCGGACCTATAAACCGTAGCCTACAGTGGGTGCAAGTCCCGCCCTTGCTCCACTTTTTATGATAGGCATTATCGAACTACTCAAGCTGACTTTGCGAGTCTGGTTGGCAGTCAATGCCTCAAAACCCTTTCAAAGACTCCATGAAATTGATCGTGAAATACTCCGTTTGTCTGTTGGGGCTACTGAGTCTGCTCTCTTGCAAATCGAGGTCCTCGATAGAGAGCGCAGAGTCGTTGATAAACTCATCGGCACTCTATACTCCAACCTCAATGACAAGCATTAAAGGCACGCAGTATCAGTTCAGCGAAGGCGTCTGGACGGGCACTGGTGAGTATCTCTATTCACAGGCTGCGTTTACCCGCGCACTAACCATTGGCAGAGATAAATGACTGTCATTAACATAGTTCTAGGAGTCCTGTTTGCTTTTATAGCAGTAGGATCACTTGGTATCATAGCTCTATTCATAAGCTGTGATCTTGCAGCAGCAGAAGAGGAGAAGAAAAGCCATGAGAACAAAGAGAACCATTGAAAACCTTGGATCACTAAACAAGAAAGCACTCGCTAAACTTGAGCCGTTTATCGTGCAAGTTGAGTTGTTTCTAGCTCCTAAAGGCGTGACCGTTGAGGTAATCTCAGGACTTCGTTCATGGTCTGCACAAGCTGCTCTTTATGCCTCTGGTAGAACTAAGCCTGGACCGATAGTAACCAAAGCAAAACCTGGGTCTAGTTGGCATAACTACGGTTTAGCCATAGACCTTGGCTTATTCAAAGGTGGTGTTTACCTCGACGAGAAGAAACCTGCTGAAGCTGACAAACTCTACGCTGAAATAGGCAAGCTAGCAGCAGCAAAGGGCATCGAATGGGCTGGAACGTGGAAGAGCTTTACAGAAAATCCACACTTCCAAGTTACCTTTGGGCTGTCTCTTGCTCAAGCAAAGGAAAGGATGGAAAGTAACGGCAAAGACATTCAGAAGCTGATTTAACATGCCTAATAATCCATACCAAACAGACGGAGACCTTGGCTTTGTTGGTATATCCAGCCGAGAGAATCCTGTCAACGTTGCAGCAGGTTATGTGCAATACGCACAGAATATGCGAATGGATCGTGGAGAGGCTAAGGTTCGTGCAGGATGTTTAGACCTAACGACTCCTGACCTTGTATCTGGTGGTAAGAAGTTTCTGACTAGCTGCCTTTATACAAGTTCCACAGGTGAGCAGTCTATCGTCCTAGTCTCTGAGACTGCACTTTACACCTATAACACGACAACGAAGACTATTTCTTCAGCTAGACCCTACCCTTCACAAGTGATCGGTGGAACTACTTACGTCCGTTCAATCTCCGAGTCAGATCCAGTTGATGCCTTCCAAGCTGAGAACAAGATTTACATCTTGCGAGGTTATAGCAGAAATGATGTAAAGACTAACACTGGAACAGCAGTAGTTAGTCGAAGCGGAACAACTGTGACGCTGACCTTTTCTGCTGCTCATGGTTACTCAATTGGCGATGAGCTTATCGTTTATGTTCCATCGCATCCAGACCTTTCAGGTTCCTACTTTGTAGAGACTTTACCTTTGTCAACAACGTTGACTTATTCAACGACAGCGTCAGGTTCTAAGAATCACACAACCTTTCAATGCATCGAAGCAAAAACTCCCTTGGTGTTTGATGGTGTAACCGAAACAGTGAGCGCAGTTCCTCAAGCAGTGGACAACGCAACTGATGCTGCTGATCAATATCCGTATCTTTCAAACGAAACCGACGCTTGTATGCCTCCAGCAGACTTCGGAATGTATTTCCAAGGTCGCATCGTGCTTTGCGTTAGCCGTGACGAAATTGCAGCGTCTAACTATTACGAACCGAACGTGTTTGATGTCTCGCTAGATCAATTCAAGATCAATGTGGGAGATAATGACTACATCGTAGGCTTTGTGCCATTCCAAGAGGACAAGTTTCTCATCTTTAAGCGCAACAGCATTTACTACGGTTTTATTCCTCCACCTGCTATTACGAACACAACGATTGACCGAGGAATCGACAACACTTCCTTCGTTCAGACTCTAACCAACCAGTTTGGATGTGTTGCAAGGCGTTCTATTACCTTCGCAGGGCAACAGGTGTTCTTCCTCTCAGATCGTGGCGTTTACCTGCTCAATAACACGTTAGACCTCAAGCTAGTAGGTGATCAAAAGCCTCTGTCTGATTTAATCTCTGACATTATTGAGGACATCAACACGCAGTATGCTCAGAACGCTTGTGGTCTGTTTTTTAACAACCGTTATTATCTGTCTATTCCTCTGATTGATTCCGATGTAGCTCCTACGACGAACAATGCAACGTTGGTTTACTCACTGCTGAATCAAGCATGGGAATCGGTGGATAAGTATCCTCAGAACATCAATGTCGGTTCGTATGCACCGAGAGTGCTATTGCAGGCAGTCTACAACAACAGAAACCAGATGTTTGCAGTCTCGTTGAGAAAGCTACATCTAAGCGAACAAGGTGAAGTTGATCTGCTTAACAATGGAACTGGAACGCCAGTTCTAGGAACTGCTCTGTTAGGAGATACAGCAGGTGCCGATTCAGCTGTATTTGTTACAGGAGTGATTCAATCTACGATCCCAGCTATACTCACAAGCAGACGCTACTCCTTCAAGACGTTTGATCAAAAGCGTTTCTCTGGTCTTCAGACTGATATGCTTCTGGATGCTAGCACAAACATGGACATCTCTGCCATTGCTACTAATCCAGACACTGACATCAGCTTGATTAACTTTACAAGCACAACCGCAGAGGATAAGAATGTCAGAGCTAAGGTCTCACGCAGAGCTTATGCCATAGACATCAAGTTCACAATTAACGCAGGACGTCCAACCATTCGTGGCTTAACTATTGATGCAATTACTCCTGGTCGTAACCTAGTCTCAACCGAATAAAATATGCCAACACTCGTTTCCACTCAAACATTCGTTCAAGGTAACGTTCTCAATGCTGATGCACTAACGAACCACGTTATTGACGCAAAGCCTCTTGCAACGTTTATATCAGGTCAAGATGCAGTAGCTTCTCCTGCACCTGCTGATGAGTTCCTAATTGCTACGGCTGGAGCTTCACCTGCTAAGAAGGTAAGCCTTTCCACACTAGCCGCTAACCTTCCAACAGGAACGTCTGCTGCTAGCCTTGCCGTAACTGGCGCAACAACCTTATCTGGCGCATTGACTGCAAATGGCAACACAACTCTAGGAGATGCTGCTGCTGATACCCTAACAGTCAATGCAACATCCAGCTTCGGCGCACCTGTAACGGTTAGCAGTGATACAACGCTAGGAACTGCTGCTGTAGCTAGTGCAACGTGGGCAAGGACGACAACCCTTCTCACAGTCACAAAGACTGCTCATGGCTTAACCACTGGCAATTCTCGTTACTTTGTGTTTACAGGGACAAGTGCAGTGCCAGTAACTAGCAGTATTCTCAACGGCACTTATACTGTCACAGTAACGTCTGTTGATGTGTTTACCGTTACAGTTGCTGATGCAGGTGACATAGTTGGGAATGTGACATGGTATGAGAAGGCACTGACTATCAGCTCGACACTCACTGGACCGCTACAAGGTAACATTCCGATTAACGTTGCCAGTGTTGAACTTGGGACTGGTGATGAGTTCTTGTTCAAAGACGTGTCAGATTCCAACCGACTCAAAACAACTGTTGGCGCATTTATTAAAGCATGGGCTAATATTAGTGCTAACCCTGTCACTGTTTCAGCCACTTACAGCAGAACATCTGGATCACAGACAATGACTGTAACAAAGACAGCTCATGGGTTTAGAGTTGATGATGCAGCATACTTTACTGGGACTGGCTTAACCTCTGGCTGGTATAGTGTTGTTACGGTCGCTAATGCAAACACATTTACGATTGTTACGGCTACAACCTCAGTTCAAACCAATGTTGCAATCAATTGGTATTCGCATGCTTTACTTGCAGGCAATAATGCTTACTCAGCCTACGGTAAAGATTCATCACGGGTAATTCGTGTGAACTTTACTAATAAACCACCTTCCGCTGATGCATATATTCTAAACCTTTCTGCGGTAAAGTTCACATCAAGCACCAATCTTTTCACTCCTCAGGTTAATAACATCGTGAGCAATGTTCCATCAAATGTCTTGAAGACGGTTAGTGGCTTTGCTTTTGTTAGTTACGACACCGGAGGAATCAACACCGAAACATCTGGTGAGTTTCACTTTCAATCAATCTGGTAAATGAAACCATGGCAACTAGCTAAACAATGGCTTGAGAAGTGGCCTGATGCCGCTCCTTTCGAGAGCATGTTGGCTAGTTGCATTCAGTATGGAGTCGTTTACTCATCTGACACAAGTTTCTGTTTGGCTCAACAATGTTACTGGGACGGATACAAACCGTTCTTTTTAACTGATAGACATAATGGCTGGTTTGTGCATCTTGCCGCTAGTGACTTAAAGGATATCTTACTAAAAGCTCCTCACGCTTTAGAGTATCTTGTCTTTCAGCGTCACGGTTTAAACAAATTTCACGCTCAAAACTTCAACAAAATGAAAGAAAAATATGGGATCGTCACCTGAACCACCAAAACCCATCTCGTATGCGAAGATGATGACTGATACTCTCAATGCACAGATGAGGCTTGCGCCTAAAGTTCTGGCAGCAGAGAGGCAGTATCAACCTCAATACACTGATCTTAACATCTCGCAGTTAGGTCAAAGTCTGCAAGGCTTACAAGGTATCTACGGTGAGGCAATGCCTGGCCTAATTGATTACCAGAACCAAATGTCTGAAGCTGACATTGCTCAGCAGCAGAAGTATATGCCTCAGTTCGTGCAGCAGTTTCGACAAGGTGCTGGATCTGCTAACCTGCTCTCACAACTACAGACACAAGCCGAGGAAGGTCTAGCCGCTGGTTCTAGTCTAACGCCAGAGCAACAAAGGATTGCACAGCAACAAGCTAGGGCTGCGTATGCTGCTAGAGGTATGGGCACAGGTAACCGTGCTATTGGTGCGGAGATCATGAGCCAGTATGGAATGGGTGAAGCACTCAGGCAGCAACGACAACAGTTTGCTGGCAATGTGGCTAACCAACTAGAGACATCTGGCGTTCCTCAGTATTACAACACGACCTACCAACCGATGGCTCAAACGCTTTCCGGTCTAGCAGGTCAAGCCTCTGGACTAATGTCAGGACGACAGTTCCAACCTGAGTCACAGATGGCATCTGATATCTACTCACAGAATGCACAGAATAAGTTTACTTCTCAAGCTGCTGGTGCTGCCAACAAGTCAGCAATGATTGGTGCAGGTGCAAGTGCTGCTGTAATCGGAATCGGTCTATTCTAATGACTAAACTAGAAACTACAAAGAAGCTTATTGCCAGTGGCATCAAGTCGTTTCCTAAAGGGATGATTTGTTGGAGTAGTGGCAAGGATTCGATGGCACTTCTTCACATCATGAAAGGCATGGGCATCTCTATGCCTGTGATCTTCTTTCGTGAACCATGGGAACCAAGGAAGTATGTCTTCGCTGATGAGATCATTAAGCGATGGAATTTGTTAGCTTACAATTGGCATCCTCAAGAGTCTTCTTACCAGCAGACAGGTGATGAGTTTGAAGTGCAGAACGTGTATCAGATCAACTCAAACATTCTAACGTGTCCTACTGGCATTGTGGAGCCTATTCAAGGCTGCTCGTTTACCTGCTCACTAGACATCATTAAACGACCAAAGCAGTTGATGCTGGAGGCTCCTGCATTTGATGCATTGTGGATAGGTCACAAGGGCTGTGATACAGACACAATCGTCGGTGGTGACGTTGGAACTCGTATTGACTCAAGGGTTATGTGGAATCAAGCAACTGCTATGTTTCCTCTTCGAGACTGGACTCATGATGACGTGTGGGAATACATCGAACGCTATGACGTTCCATATGATTCCTACCGTTACGAAAAAGCGAATGGCAAGTGGAGAGAGAAGGCAGAGAAGGCGCATAACGTTGACTACGTTCACGCTTGCACTCGTTGCGTTGATCGTAGGGTTAACGCTCCTAAGTTTGTGCATTGTCCTAAGCTGGACATGACAATCGAAAACATTTCAGGACAGGTGCCTTGGGCATCACAGGAAAAAGCAACTTACATGAAAGACTAAATACTATGAATCAAGGTGGATACTTCGGAGCTTACAGACAAGGATTTAAGACGCTTCCAGATGATGCGTATAACATGATGACTGCACCAACCAAGCAAAATGCCCAAACTATTGGCATGGTTGCGAGTGGTCTAGGTGGCATTGCTCAAAAATACATGGCTCAAAAAGCTGCTGATAAAGCTTTCGAGCAAGGCTCTGCTGCTCAATACCAAGGTTTACAGTCCACATCACAAGCGACTGGCGTTCCTATGAATCCAGTATTGGCTGATCAATACATGAACATGGGTCAGATGAGTCCAGAACAGCAAGCGGTGTTCCAGAACTCTCTAGGTCAAGAGGCTCAACGTATGCAAATGCTTTATGGCATCAACCAAGCACAAGCTAGGGCTGCACAGGCTCAAGGACAGATGCAAAGAGGTGTTTATAGTCAAGGACTCAATCAAGCGATTGGATCATATGATGAGCCACCATTGCCTCTAAATGGACAAGTTGAACTGCCTGCTGGTAATAATTTGCTGCCTTCAATTCAATCTCAACCATCCGTTCCTGTTTATGGTGGTGCATTTGACAACTTTGGCAGCATGATGCCTAGAGTTGGCACAATACGCGCAAACAGAGGTTTCTAACACATCACAACGACTGCCATGGCTGAACCATCACAACAACCAAGACTCGATATGTATGCTCAAGACTTGCTTCGGCAGTCTTATCAAGCAATGCCCATCTCTCAGGATATCTTGAGTCAATACGGACAAGGGATGGCTCAACAAGTTCAACCGCCTATTGTTGAGAACTACGCCCCACAGCAGACTCAAATGCCTCAACAACAGTTCGTTCAACAGGCTCCACAGCAACAAATGATGCAGCCTGATCCTCGTCGGATTGCTTACAACAAGCTGATTCAAGACAGGTTTAATCAAATTGCCAACAAGTTTGGTGGAGTTCAACACTTGGCTGAAAATGGAGCACTTGAAACGGCTCAAAGGAAAGCAGTTAAAGATGTTGAGATGTATTATGGTGCACCTCCAGAGATCCAACAACCGATGTCTGAGAAAGAACGTGTTGAGCTAGAACAAGCTAAATTGCAGGAAAGGAAGGCACGATTTGATTTGCAGCAGGCTCAAAAGCAGGCAGCAAACCCTGAGAAGAAGCCATCTGAAGTAATGTCAAAAGTGATGACCAAAGCGTCAGATTACCTTGTGACAATTGATCCAATGCTTGGACAACTTGAGGAAGCGTTAGTTCAGTTAGAAAATCCAGATACTGACATTAACAGTAGGCTTTCAAATGCCAGAACACTAGGCAAGTTAATCAACTCCCTACAGGTTGGTAGTCCTGATGCTGTGGGTGCTGATGAAGCAAAGATGTTGATGTCTGAGTTGAATGAAAGAGTGTTTAACCCATCAGGAATCTTCACAAGTGAGCAAGTCTTTGGGACTAATCTCCCTCAATTTGTTAACAAGATGAAGAGCATTAGAGATCGCGTTTCTGGAGAGTATAACAAAAACCTCGACAGGCTTGCCAAGTTTGATCCATTGATGTCAACTTACTATCAACCGAGAGAGATCACATCTCCAACTACTCAACCAACAGGAAAACCAGTAGCGACTGCAACAACTACCATGGTGTATAATAAAGACACAAAAAGATACGAACCTAAACAGTAATATGCCCAAACAAGTCTTCATTGAGTCTCGCAATCAAACCCTTGAGTTTCCTGATGAAGCTACTCAGGAACAAATCAATGATTCTGTCACAGCTATGTTTCCGCCTAATGGTAAGGACATGGCAGACTACGTTGAGAGGGTGAAGAATGCTGTCATTGAAGGTGGGGAATTGGTTAATCCATTCATTCCAAATGCACCTGGGTCTTTATCAAGAGATGAGTATATCCTATTTAATCAGAATCAAGCAGACAAGAAGATTTCATTTGGTGAAGGTCTTGGAATTGCTAAGGATACTTTTAGTCGCATTACTGATGAAGTTGGAACTGGAATTGGAGCAACTGCTTATAAACTCTCTCAAGGTGAAGTTGCCAACGTAGCTGAATCAGCAGGTGCTGGAATGGTCGCTGGGACTATTGGACTAGTTGATATTGCAGGAAAGATCCTAAATCCCGTAAAACGTCTTCCAAGCAAAGAAGAATTTGTTGGAAAGCGGACGACTCGACTTGTGGACAATCCAAACTTTCCGAATGCTTACCCGATGGAAGTTGAGGATGTTACAACCGAAGAGGATTATAATAGGCTTGTAGATGCACAGATGCAGAGTGACGCTGATGCCGTAAACAACCTCTATGCAATGGAGTTGACCATGCGTGGTGCACCCATTGAAGAAGTCTCCAGAGGCTTCCAATATGTTGATCCGACCTTATTAGCTGGAGCTGCTTCTACCGCACTTAAGACAGGTGCAAGTCTATTCTCTAAGATGGGTGCTAAAGCTGCACTTGGAACTGCTGGAACTGTTGGAGCATCGACCGCTCCTAGTGCCATCACACAAGCAGGACTTAGAGCCATCGAAGGCACTGCTGGAGCCGTTCAAGGCGTTGCTTCACTACCTAGCAGAGCACTGCAAGGAGTTGGTCGCATTGCTGAGTCTGTAGCTCCAGGCTCTGGAGTTGGTGCACAAGCTACGGCATTGACAGCATCTGCCATGGGTGACTTAGGTCTAACCGCTGGCGTTGTTGGTGGTGCTAAAGCAACTGAAAAGGTCGCTGAAGTGGTTGGTGCTGCTGCTCGTATTGCACAACAAGAAGCCTCAAGACTTGGTGGTCTAGAGCGTGTCGCACTTGATGAAAGTGTATCACAAGCAGGCCGTAAGCTAGCGGCTGGATTAGCACAGTTCCAGCCATTGGGGCGTGCTGTCATGGACGTTACCAAAGGTGCTGCAAAAGGTGCTGCTGCTGGCTCTGTTGTCGGTGGTGC
>Ga0181355_1000188_pt1 | contig 24922 bp, 17 predicted proteins | sample Fa13VDMM15DN_FD_130099 | JGI IMG/M metagenome (GOLD analysis project Ga0181355, IMG submission 130099) | Freshwater viral communities from Lake Michigan, USA - Fa13.VD.MM15.D.N | ecosystem: Environmental > Aquatic > Freshwater > Lake | place: USA: Michigan | collected 2013-09-23 | reverse complement strand
AGTAAAACTTTAATTAATATGAGCTATATGATTTTTCTTCTATGATGTCTGAATTATACTTAATATTTATTTTCATTTTGAGAGCTGCTCTATTGTCATTAGTAATATAAACTTGTCTTGCTAGCTCTATAAATTCATTGTCAAACTCACCTAAACGTTCTTTCTCTCTAATAGCATCTTCAATTTGCCATAAAGAAAGATTAACTGCACATAACAGTGTATATAGTTTATCAATAAGTATTTCTGCAGGAAAGTTTTCAACTAGAGAACTTAACTCTTTGTTAATATTCTCAAGCTTATTTACATCTGTTATTCTTTCACTCTTTATTAGAAGTATGCTAATCTTATCAGCCACTTCTCCTGTACTAACTTCTATATACATATCTTGTTTTTTTATACAAATATATTTAACTTTGACCAAACCAACAAAAGTATGCCTTATAGTTATTCACTATTTAAAGATGAAGTAAAAAAACATCTGGTAGATTATATTCCATCCACTCATATAATATTAGATGTAGGACCAGGAGTTGGAACATATGGGAGTATGATGAAGGATACACATAGTATCGACGCGCTTGAAATCTTTGAGCCTTATGTAGATAATTTCAATCTACGAGAGATTTACAACAAAGTTATTATTGGTGACATTTGTCAATTTGATTTTCATGTATACAACTACCTTATACTAGGAGATGTATTAGAACACATCCCTGTTGATAAAGCTATTGCTCTTGTTGATAAAATAAATGCTTTAGGAAAAAAATGTCTTATTGCTGTACCATATTTATATGAGCAAGGAGAGTGGTATGGTAATGTTCACGAAACACATTATCAACCAGATTTAACACACGAACTTTTTACTAGAAGATATCCTGCTATGAGAGTATTATATAAGGATGATAACTATGGATATTATGTCAACTACAAAACAAGTTTGTCTTAATCTTAGCGAATGTCCTGCTCTAGGTGATCTTATATGTGCTACACCCACTATAAGAAAACTATCTAGAGCCTATGAACAGAATATAACTGTGGTTAGTCCTGTGCCAGAGCTGTTCAAAAAGAATCCATACGTACAAAATAGTTATAAGTCCACGTCAATTGATTGGGAATATTTCAATGAACATTTCATTATGCATAACTCCTTCACCAATGTAGGTAAGAAGAATGAAAGAGGTGTGGAAATGAAACATAATACTATCGACATACGTCAGTATCATGCTATACAATTAGGGTTCATGTTAGATAGATATGAGTTGTATTGTGAATACAGTCCTATAGAACCAAATAGATTTGATATACACCATAAGTATATACTTATACATCCTGTAAGTACATGGCCTAATAGAACATGGCCTGCTGAGAAATGGATGGAGCTTGTTAAACATCTTAATGATGCAGGATTTTACGTCATCAGTATAGGCAAAGACAGCTCAGAGACTGGTTTCTTTAATGTTGACAAACCTGTATTTAATTTTGACATACCTCATGGTATGAACCTAATGAATCAAACTAGTATATCAGATTGTTATCACCTTATACATAATGCATCATGTTTTATAACTATGGACAGTGGATTATTACATCTCGCTGGCACTACAAATACTCCCATTATACACTTGGGTTCGTCACTCAATCCTAACTTCAGAGCTCCATACAGAACAGTGCATGGTCAGTATCATAACTACAAGTATGTAGCTGGTAGCTGCGCACTACAATGTTGTTCTGATATGAAGTATGGAGTTAAGGAGTGGGGATCTGTACAAGGCGTACAACCTTTAATAGGCTGCCTTGAAAATAAAGATAAGTTTTATTGTCATCCAGAAGTAGATCAAGTTTATGAAGAAGCTATTAATTATATCTCCACACTTTAGTACAGGAGGAGCACCACAGGTAACATTAAATAAGGTGAAATTGTTACGAGACCACTATGAAATCATGGTGGTGGAATATGCATTTCTTGCATGGAACTATGTTGTACAGCGCAAGAAGGTACAAACTTTAGTTGGTGATAACTTTAGATCTCTAGGAGAAAACAAGAGAGAGCTTTTAGATTTTATTGATACCTTCAATCCAGATGTCATCTCTATGGAAGAGTTTCCTGAGATGTTTATGGATAATGACCTTACTAGAGAATTATATAGTGAGGATAGAACATATCGTATTGTAGAAACTACACATGATAGTTCATTCCCTCCTAGTCAGAAAAAGTGGATGCCTGACAGCTTTGTATTTGTTAGTGCCTATAACATCTTCAAGTATGCTCACTTGGATGTACCAATGGAAGTTATTGAATATCCTGTCAATCTAAAGCTTGATAATAGGGAACCAAAAGTAAAGCTATACCTTGACGTTTGTATAGTAGGACTGTGGACACCACGTAAGAATCAAGCTTATGCTATAGAGATAGCTAGACATCTTGTAGACTACAATGTAAGATTTCATTTCTTAGGTAACCAAGCTGGTAACTTTGAGAGTTATTGGAAACCATTAATGGAAGATCTTCCTGAGAACTGTATAGTCCATGGAGAATCAGATAGGGTTAGTAGTTTTATAAAAGACTGTGATATGTTCTTGTTTACATCTAGAGGAGATAGAGGTAACAAAGAGCTCAATCCAATAGCTATTAAAGAAGCGCTAGAGTATCCACACATCCCTAAGATGATGTTTAATCTAGATGTATATTGCAATAAATATAATGATTATAAAGATGTAGTTTATTTAAGTGGTGATAGTTATACTGATAGTGTAAATATGAGAACAATATTAAACCTACAAGAGAAGAACAACCAGCTTATTGTTATAGGCACCTATCCAAATACTGATGCTAGGATTAAACTAACTATAGCTTGTATCAATAGCGCTAAGAAGTTGAACAGGCCAATCATGTTAGTGAGTCACTTCCCTGTACCTAAGAAGATACAGGAGATGGTAGACTATTACATCTATGATCAGCACAATCCTTTAACACATCATAGCTACTACAATAGGTTCTATCGTGAAGATGAACAAGCTAAGGTGGAGATGAAGATAACTGGAAACAGTAACCAGTCTCTTACTGTTCTAACCAACTTGATTAATGCAGGTAAGGCAGCCAAGTCATTTGGATTTAATAAGATGTTCTATATAACGTTTGATATAGAGTTAGATGAGAAGGACTTCCTTTCTATTTATAATGGGTTTAGTAAATTAACTAATGAATGGCAAGCTGTACTAGCTACATTGAATACACCATTTGGTAAGGGTATACAAACTAATGGCATGTTCTTTAATACAGACTTTGTTGGTAAGTTATTAGATGATGTACGTACGCCAGAAGAGTATAATAAGTTATGTGAATCTATAGGAGCTCAAAACTTCCTAGAAGATTACATGATGAAGAAGGTGGAGAAGACTCATGGGGTGTGGGTAGAGTATCCAAATATGGAAACTTTTCTAGAGCATAGTGGACATGGTACATCTTCCAACAGTGAGTATTATGGAATACTAAAGGAACAAATATCTGGTCAGAATGTATTCTATTTCCATTCATACAACAATGATCATAGGGTTATAGATGTCGTATTTGATGAAAGTAAGACATCAACATCTATAACGTTATCAGAGAAGCAGACCCTAGTGTTACCTATTCCTGATGATGTTAAGACAGTGAGTTTATTTATAGTAGATCAATGGGTAACTATAAAAGAAGAAGTATATGTCCTAGATGGATATCAACATGATGGAACTATTATTTTAAAGCAAATGGCAAATGCAAATAAGAACAGACCTACAATTAAATTAGTACACATTCAAACTACATTAAATGATGAACGAGAACAACTATCAAGAACCTCCCTTCAAAGGGTTAAAGATTATGGATGGGAGTACATCTTACATGTCAACGAGCCTTATGCTAGCCTCCCACCCAAGCATAACTGTAACAGGCCACAAGCAGTCTCAATGGAGTTATTCGATGAGGCTACAGTCAGAGAAAGAAGCACAGCACTTACGCCAGCACACTATGGGTGTTATCAAGCGTTTAGGGATGCCATCCTAAGTGAATTCCATGACTGTGATTATCTTATTGTGTGTGAAGGAGATTGTTTAATTGAAGGAGATGTTGGAAATTTCATACACAAAGTGGAGAAATGTGCGTTAATGTTGGAAAAAACCAACATAGGCTTTATGTCTTTTGGAGATAAAGATACATTGGAGTTTGCATGGCCACAGAGTCCTGTAGTAAGAGAAGTAGATGAAGACATGTATGTTACAGATCATCTGATAGGACTGCAGTGCATTATGTTCCCTTCTTATGTCAGTAACTTTTTAAAAGAAAAAGTGCGTTTAAGTAAATGGGACGCAGCTGATATGTATTTTAACCAAATATTTTATAGCAGTTCTTATGATATGGGAATTGTACATAACAGACTTACAACACAAGCTGATGGTTATTCATTGATTGATAAACAACATAAGGAATTTATAAAGAAATGAAACCATTAGTTATCATAGATACATTTCCTAGTAGTAAAGAAGCTTATGAAATTCTTAACAACTCTATAGATTCATTTGTATCTATGGGCTATGATGTTATGCTAGTTAGTCATATGCATATTGAACAGACAACTACTAAGAAATGTAAGTATGTAATATATGATCAAAATAATAAATTCCTATCTAGAAAGAATTGTCCTTTGTTCTATAACATATTCTCAAATATTTATTTTGAAATAGCATACGCTGGACATGCTCTTCCTATATGTAGAAATATAAAATCTTCAGTGGCATTAGCTAAAGCTTTTGGATATGAATATTTTATATTTACAGAGTCTGATGTAATTATAAAAGGTAAAGATTGTGAGCTGTTTGAATCTTATGTTTATCAGATGGTTAATCAAAAGAAATCAATGATGTTTTTTAAACCAAAAGACTTTAAGTCACCATCTGGAGAAGATGTATATGAGACATTATTGTTTGCAGGTAATATAGATTACTTTCAAAAGACATTCAAAGTTCCTATAAATGAAGAAGAGTGGGTAAAAGTACCTATGCAAGTAACATTGGAACAATCTTTTTTCAAAGTATTCAACACTGATGAAAGAAAGTTTTTAATAGTTCCTGATCATAGCTCTAAGATATTTACAGAGAGTGATATAAACTTAATAAGAATAGGTTTATTTAATTGTGAAATGATTTATAATGAAGTTAGCCCTAATAAACCAGTGTTAGTTATAATGAATTATCTTTTAGAAAATAACACCAAGTTTATAGATGTATATGTGAATGGTAAGTTGTCATCAACTCAAATATTAATACGTTCACAGTTTTGGTTTTATGACTTTGAAATAGATAATTCTGTAATACATATAAATGTATATAATGATGAAAGTAAAACCTCTTTATATTTATCAAAAGATTTTATTCTTAATGATGAATTACTTAATACAGTAAATGATATTGGAACATTTAAATATATAAATCAATGAAAATTGTACAAGTAGCAACAGGACTTATCACCATCCCACCTAATGGTTGGGGTGCTGTAGAACGTATCATTTGGGAATACACCACCAACTTACAGCTATTAGATGTAGATGTAGAGATTAAAAACTGGAATGATGTAGTTAAAGAACCAGGTATGTTAGCTCATGTACATATGGCTAATACAGCTATTGACATGTGTAATAAAGATATACCATACATCTACTCACTACATGATCATCATGCTGAATGGTATGGTAAGGACAGTGGTGTGTATAAGGATAACCTAGCAGCTATTAAAGGATCTGTTATATCTATATGTCACAGTAAACACATTATTGATTACTTTGATGGTACAGATAAGTTGTTCTACCTACCACATGGTGTTAACACAGACTTCTTCAAACCATCTATAGAAACTACTACAGATCATAGTTTATTGATGGTAGCTAACAATGGATTAGCAGGCGATTGTACAATTGATAGAAAAGGATTTAGATGGGGAATAGAGGCAGCTCAAAGACTTAATCTTCCTATAACTATTGCTGGTCCTGAGAATAACAATGCATTCTTTGAAGGACATAAAGATCTTTTGGATTATAAAAAGTTAACTTTAAAGTTAACAAATCCTACAGATGATGAAACTCTTAAGTTATATCAAGATCATACACTTTTCTTAGCTCCATCATTCTTAGAGTATGGACATCCTAATCTCTCTATACTAGAAGCAATGAGTTGTGGATTACCAATTATTGGTACATCTAACGTAACACTACCTGGTATGTATAACCTTCCAGAGAATACAACACAAGCTGTAGTTACAGGTATACAAACTATATGTAATAAATATGGAGCTATGAGAAATGAACAATTAATAAAACGTCAAGATCATAGCTGGTTACAAGTGTGTAAGATATTAAAGAAATTTTACGATGCTGTTAGTATAGTTAATCAAAAGTGGACAGCTGAAGATACAACCAACGCATATTTAAATGCCTATTATGGATTTTAAATTATATAATATTGAAGGTCTCTATTTTGAATTAGTAGATAGCTATGATGATAAAGAATATCATTGTGCATTTATTGAAGAACGTAATGGCGTACGTACAGAAATCTATAAAGATGTTCTGAAGAAAGGTATGTGGATGAAGTGCAATAAACGTTATATGGGTAACTTCTTTGTAGAGATTAGAAGTGACAAAGGTGTATTAAAACAACGTATCAGTTTCTTACATCATCTTAAAGGCAATCGTGTATTCATTACATTTGATAGCGCAGCCCTAGGTGATACCATAGCATGGATGCCTTACATGTTAGAGTTCCAACAACGTTACCAGTGTAAAGTTATTGTGTCTACATTCAAAAACTTTTTGTTTAAAGATGTATATCCAGAGCTAGAGTTTGTTGAACCAGGATCTACAGTTGAAAACATTATAGCTATGCCACAGTTAGGATGGTTCTGGGATAAAGACAAGGAGCCTAACAATCCTGTTACAATACCATTGCAACAATCAGCTACAGATATCTTGAATCTTCCTTATAAAGAGATGAGACCAAGATTAGCTTATAAGCCTAAACTTTTTAAGTCTGACAAGAAACATGTATGTATTAGTGTAAAGTCTACAGCACAACTAAAACTTTGGGATAAATGGCAAGAACTTATAGACACACTTATAACTTTAGGCTACGATGTATATGAACTCTCTAAAGATGATTGTGATTTAAAGAATGTACATAGACCACAAGATCAATCATTAGAGAACATCATGGATATCCTAGCTAGCTGTGAGGTGTACATAGGACTTAGTAGTGGGCTTAGTTGGTTAGCTTGGGCTATGGAAGTGAAGGTGGCAATGATAGCTAACTTCACAGAAGCTGATCATGAGTTTGATTGTATACGTATAGAGAACAGAAGTGTATGTAATGGATGTTGGAACAATCCTAAGTTTAGATTTAACAAGGGAGATTGGAACTATTGTCCTGAACATGAAGATACTCCTAGACAACATGAGTGTCATAAGAGTATCTCTGTCAATGATGTACTATCTAAATGTATCCCCTCCTACCCACAAGACTAAAGATTTTCTTACTCCCTTAGTTATTGGTGTCACTCTATGCATTAAATAACTAGGGAATAAGATTGCTAGTAGCTGTTCTCTAGGTGCTTTGTCAGGAGTTCTTCCTAAGAAAAATTCAAGATCACCACCTTCATAATCATCAGGAGATGATAATTGTATAGTTAGACTAATCTTCCTATTGTTATTTGGATGGTCTCCCATATCCATGTGCCAGTCATAGTGACCACCACCTTCAGAATATTCTGTATACTGAATAGAATCTATAATAGAATTGATTGTAAAGCCCCAACTCTTATTAGCTTCTTGTATATATTTAGCTAACTTGTCGTACACCCACCATGATCTATCATCATGATGTATCCATTTAATTTTAGACTTTCTAATAGATTCATCTAACTGCGATACATCATCTGAACCTATACTAGCATTTTGATAAGGATATAGTTCGTGTAAATTTCCTATCCATTCTAACTCCTCTTCTGTAAATGCATTATACACATAATATGGAGTTGTTTGATGATAGTATTGTTTGGTTTAAAATATTGGTCTAATTTGCATTGTATTGGTTTTTAGGTACAAAGAACCCATAGGATACATTAAGTCTCATTCTAGTTCCCACATTGGGAACACTTGCATGTTTTACTAAAGATGCTTCACACATCCACATCCCTCTCTCACCTACATCTAGTGCTTCTCCATCATATATAGGCTGTCCACCATCATGTGGCATCGAGACAATTACATTATATCTACGTACATTATAGTCTTTAAAAGGTTCTACTGGTTCATCTGTATGAGGTTCAACAAAAGCATCCTCGTCTGTAATACCAAACCAATCACCTAAATATGAATCATGTAGAATAGGATTATGTAAATTTTCTAATTCAATTATTCTATTTCTAATATCAACAACTAATGGTATGGGTTCTAAATTAAATTGTTGTTTTAATCTAACTGTACCTATACTTCTACGTATTAATACATCATATTCGCTCTTGTATCCATTAGATACAGCATGACCCATCATGTCTTGTATAGACAATATGTATTTACGAAGAGTCTTTTGTTCTTCCTCTGTGATGAATTCATCATAGCAATATGTTTTACCTACGTGTCGTTTCATCAGATTCAAATACAATATTGATTACTACTCTAGATTTAGTATTTATTGGAGAACTACTAGCGTGATAGTTAGTTGATTTGAATAATAATGCAGATCCCTCTGTAGGAGTTTGTCTATGAGCTATTGTTAAATTATCAAACTCATCTCCAAACTTTTCATTGAATACAAATGTATCTCCATCAGAATCATTTACATAATAAACTAATGTATATGTAATATCAGTAACATCTTTACAATCAACATGAGGAGGGTGATATTGATCTGCACCATAATTAATGTTTTGTGGAATTAAATTACATTTAGCCCTAAGCATTTTTGTACAAACAATTCCTTCTTTCTCTTCAAGAGCTTTCATTATTTTTATTACATACTCTACATATTCAGATTCAAATGTGTTATCTGTAAAAAGCTTATGTGTAAATTGAATTGAATCTTCAGTGTTACTATCTTCTATAGCACTTTTATTTCCTGGTATTATTCTAGCTGTACTACTATTAAAAAACCAATCAAAGTTATCTCTTAATAAAATTCCTTTTATTCTATCTTTTTCATTGTCAATAAGAACGTTCTCTATAAGTTTCATGATATTAAATGTCTAGTTATAATTGTTAAAGATATACAAATCCATATAGTATTAAATGCAATCAATGTAGGTAGGCTCTTTCTCATACTAGCCCATATCAAAGCTGATGATGTAGCTAAGGTTAAGAAATGTAACCACCATATCTCTACACCAAATATAAGTCCAGGGATAATGATGATGGCTTTAGCCAACCATGCTGCTGCCTCAATACTATTGTAGTCTGTCCAATATTCTTTTGAAAGATACATCTTGTACCTATACATGATCTTTACATTACCTATTAAGTAATATAAAACTAATAAGTAAATTATAAATACTATAGGATAGATCATTTTATGTCTGTGTTAAAGTTTACATTTCCTGCTATAACTACTCGATCAATTGTTGAGTTAGGACTTAGTTCTGGTCTATGTGGTATCTCTGAGTCCCACATATACAGACATCCTTGTTCAGGAAAGAATGAAAAGGCACTTTCATCATTGTCTATACTACCCAAGATTGGATTTTTAAAAAAGATATGTCCTTCTTGACCTGTACAATTATCAGGAAGCTGTATATAATATATCCAAGTAAAGTGTGTAGGAACTCCTCTTTCTTTTGGCGAGAAGAGTAAATGATCATGATATTTACTTACAGGATTATTAGGAGTTGATATATAAAACCAAGCTGTTTGAAGTCCACTGTAAACAGTCTTCTTTGGATTCTCTAATTGAAAAATAGATTTACATGTATCGTAACCTTTTTTCTTAATGATAGATGTTTCATCTCCTAACATTAAGTCTGCTGTCATTTGTATTCCAGGAAGATGAAGCATTTCATCATTATACTCTCTATCATAGAAAAGATATCGTTTATTAATATATGTCTCTTCTAATAACTTAGCATGATTGATTCCATCAAGTTTAGTTTTGTAAACAGCAATATTATCATACATTATTTTAGAGTAGTCCATATCTAACTTTCACGAATTCTTCTTAATAATAAACTATGATCAGCTAATGTATCTAAATTAATTTCTAAATTAATATAAAAAGAAGTAACTAATTTAGGGATTTCCTCACGTCTAATATCACTAAGTATTCCTGAATACATCTCAGCTGCTTTTTCTTTATTTAATATACGAAGTCCTTTTGATACTGGTAACCAGCTAGCATTTTCATAAACAGAACTTATCTTACTAAAGAATCTACTGTTAGGAATAGTATGTTTACATTCTTCTAAAAACATTTGAACTGCTTCAGGGATAGGTCTGTCTTTAAAGCTTTTCCAGAAATCAGTATCCTCACGTTTAGTTAAATAATGTAAGAATATAAAATCAAATGTATTATCGTTTAATTTAACAACATGCTTATTGTATCTATCAATATAGTATTGATCTTTAAGAATATTACCTAATGTATTTGGAGTGAATTCATTAAGAGACAATATAGTTGTCATGATGGATGTAGCTTCTAGAGGTTCAATAAACCCTGAAGATAATCCCATAGCTACACAGTTCTTAACCCAAGGAGTTTCATAACGACCTGCTTCAAATTCAAATGTTCTTGGAGATTCTACATCTTGACCAAACATTTCTTTAATCTCTTCAAGTATTTGTTCATCTGATACAAGATCTGAATCATATACATAACCACATCCAAAGCGTCCTTCTACAGGAATCTTCCACACCCAACCATACTTCATAGCAATAGCTTCAGTGTAAGGAGGAACATTTGTATTATCATGATCAATAAAAAAAGGCATTGCCTTATTTACAGGAAGAGAATCCTTGTAAGATTTCCAAGGAGCATTGAAGTGTTTACCAATAATTAATCTTTTGAATCCAGAACAATCAAATACAAAATCAGTATCATATATATCTTTACTGACTGTTTGTAATCCAGTTATATACCCTTCTTCATTAGTAATAACATTTTCAACTTCATCGTCTATATATCTAACACGTTTTGAAACAGCTATACGTTTTAAATATTTAGCTAATGCAACAGCATCAAAGTGTAAAGCATAACTACCAATAGAATCAAATTGAGTTAATGCGCTGTCTCTACCAATTTGATTGTTTGGTTTAAATTTAGTTAATCCTTTCTCAGAAGCATGTGAACTAATTATACATTCATCAAGACTATTAGCATTAACAATTCTATCTAAAACTATTGCTGATATACCAGACCCATCATAATCTGATATCTTAAAAGAATCAAAGCTACCTTCATCATGAAATGGATGAAAATAGCTTCGTGTGTCACCATTCCAGTTGGTGAATTTAATACCATTCTTAAATGTACCTTTACAATATTTTATAATATCAGCTACCTCAATACCCACCTTAGTTAAAAAATGAATAAAGTGTGGCGTTACTCCTTCTCCTGCACCTAATATACCAATATCAGAACTAGAGATGACAGTTATATTTGCCCAAGGATAATTACGTGCAAGAAACAATGCTGTAATCCATCCAGCAGTTCCTGATCCAACGATTGTAAAATTATATGTTTTCATAACTTAGTTGATTTTATTCAATCAAAGTTATACAAACTATTTCATTTAATCCAATGGTAAATCAATTATTTTCTCAAAGTAAGTAAGCTCCCAATTAACTATGTTTTCATTCCAGATATACTCATGTTGTTTAATTATAATTCTACCAGGAATATCTGTAAGAACTTTCTCTGGTAAAAGTATTACATTCTTAGGATAAGGAACAGCATACTCCCATAGATAAGTTTCTTCATTTAACACCATAGATGGATATAGTTTTTTAGGAAGAAACACATCTCTTATAGGATCATATGTTCCACCAATCATTGCATGGTTTCCTCTTAAAGGACTACCACCAAATCTATGTTTATTACCTAAAGTGTTAAATGATGTCTTAATCCATCTGCCAGGAATCATACATATATTATTAATATAGTCTTCACCATAGTCTTCGTAGTCATCATTGATTTTCATGATGTCTACTACTACATTATCTTCATTTACCTGTGCGTAATGTGCCATAATTAACAATTAGTTCCAAGAACGTTACCACCATAATATATATGATAGGTTGTACTACCCCAATAATTACCACCATTTCCTCTAGAAGCACCAGGATATTGTATGTTCACCATACCACTTCCACCACTACCAGCATTCTGTGAGTTGTTAGGTCGATTGCCTCCACCACCACCACCTCCACCAGTACCACCATTTTTGTCAGTACCATTACAGTTACCTCCACCACCAAATCCTGAACTTCTAGTTGGATAACCTCCATTACCTCCATCACCATTCCAGCAAGGTTCATTATTAAAAGCAGCTCCACCACCACCACCACCTTCAGTAGTTTCACCTACTTCATTATGTTGTTCTCCATTTCCACCCCAAGCACCATTACCAGGAGATCCAGCAGAGGCACCACCTCCACCACCTCCTCCAGTCCATTGTTCAGTACCTCCTGCTCCATTATAACCATTACCCCAGGTAGATCCACCACTACTCCAACCAGGAGCTCCTCCACCTCCACCTCCACCACCCCAGCCTCCAGCTTGACCAGCTCCTCCTCCTCCTCCAGAACCACCTCCATAACATTCTTGACCATTAAATGATGAATATCCTCCAGTTCCTCCTGATGAATTCCAACTACTTCCTCCTCCACCCCCAACAGATACTGGATAAGATTGATTTTTATAGAGAGTCATGTATCCAGCAGATGATGCACCTGCTCCTCCTCCTCCACCTCCACCTTGACATATACCACAAGAACCACCAGATACTGTTCCTCCTCCACCACCACCAGCTCTTACCATCCATGCTACACTAAAACCAAATGTGTATCCATAGAATTCTGTCATAGCATCTGGAGCAGTTTTACAAGCTGTTCTACTTAATGATCCTAATTGATAGTTACCATTAACTGGGGCCAACTCATTACGTATTGTTGATAAGGCTAATGTGCCTGAACTTGGAATTGTCATAACTATTTACGTTTTAATTCTTCAATTTCTTTTTGCTGTTCTTTAAAACCAGCTATTAACAAAGTTACTAATTTTGCGTAATTAATTGTTATATAGTTTTCACCTGATAAAGATTCGCCTGTATCTTTATTCCTATCAAAAGGAGCTAAGCTTACAGTCTCAGGCATTACAGATTTTATTTGTTGTGCAGATAGACCAACTTCAATCTTGTTATCTGTATATCCAAATTGTTTGGCTAGCTCATTGGCCATATAATAGAATGTGTCTAAAGACATAATCTTATCAGTGGCGCTCTTGATGTCACCAACACGATCTTTCAAACGATCATCTGAGTAATATGCATACACCTCACCAGTAGAATATACAGCAGCAAATGTAGGACCAGAGTTAGTGTTAACATACTGATTCATTGCTGTAGCATACACATTGGATGTACCTGATGGACCTGTAGGTCCTGTAGGTCCTGTGCCACCTGTTGGACCAGTTGGTCCTGTGCCACCACTGGCTCCTGATGTTCCTGATGTTCTAGTTAAACCACTTGATCCTGAACTTCCACTTGAACCTGATGTTCCAGAGCTTCCAGAAGCACCTGTACCACCTGATGTACCACTTGATCCTGAAGTAGCACTTGTACCAGAAGATCCACTTGTACCACTTGTGCCACTCGACCCACTTGTACCACTGCTAGCACTAGTTCCACTAGTCCCACTAGCACCTGTATTACCAGATGTACCTGATGAACCACTTGTACCAGCAGTAGCGTCTTGTCCTGAAGTACCAGAGGTTGCATCCTGCCCTGACGTACCTGCTGTAGCATTTACACCAGACGTTCCAGATGTTCCTGAAGGAGCATTGAAAGTAGTTTGTGAATATGAATAGTTAGAAGAACCTTCTGTATACAATGTGTAGTCTACAGAAGATGTTTCTAGATTGTTTATTTTAATAACAGCATATAAACGATCTGTAGCTAATTGATCATCTCCTATATAAAATGCATCTGTATACACCTGTGTAGGAGATGTGTTATTGAAGTTAGATGTTGATATATTTGTTGTAAACAATAATGTTGATACTGCTCCAAGTGTATATTTATAAATCTCTACGTACACCTCAGCATTGGCTGAACTTTGATCAGCCATAATGTGCATATAATATGCCCACACACCACCAGGGATTTGTGTTACCCCAGGAACTCCACTATCTGTAGCAAAAGTTGCAATAGTAACTAAAGTACTAGCACCAGCTGTAACTGTTGTAGTTTGCTCAGCAGCACCTGAAGGATCTTCAGACCATTGTTTATATGTAGGAGAACCAAATGCAGAGTTAGTATTGTTAGATAGGTTTAAATAGTATAACTGTCCACCTGAGATACCTGAGGCACCACTAGATCCAGACGTAGCAGATGTAGCTGAAGTACCTGAAGAAGCTGATGTTCCAGAGGATCCAGAAGTTCCTGCTGTTGCATCTTGTCCACTAGTACCACTTGAACCATCAGTTCCTGTTGTACCTGCTGTACCACTAGTTCCTGAGCTACCAGCTGTTCCACTAGAATTAGATACACCACTTGAGCCACTTGTTCCTGCTGTAGCTGACGTACCTTGACTACCATCAGTACCTGATGTACCTGTAGTACCTGAACTGCCTGATGTACCACTTGATCCTGAAGTTGCAGATGTTCCAGAAGAACCATCAGTTCCAGAAGAACCATTTGTTCCACTAGATCCATCAATTCCTGATGTTCCACTTGTAGCAGAAGTACCTGATGTTCCACTTTCTCCAGAACTAGCTGAAGATCCATTAGTACCATTTGTACCTGAGCTTCCACTTGTTGCAGATGTTCCATTTGAACCATCTGTTCCAGAAGTTGCATCCTGTCCTGATGTGCCAGCAGTAGCATCTATACCAGATGTACCTGATGTACCCATGGTACCATCAGCTGCACTTGTACCACTTGAACCATCTGTTCCAGATGTGCCTGATGTAGCACTAGACCCTGACGTACCTGCAGTGGCAGAAGTTCCTGATGTTCCTGAAGAACCTGATGTGCCAGATGATCCATCTGAAGCACTAGTGCCAGCTGTAGCAGAGGTTCCACTAGATCCATCTGTACCTGAAGATCCATCAGTAGCTGATGTACCTGATGTTCCTGATGAGGCACTTGTACCTGAAGAAGCAGAAGACCCAGAAGTTCCACTTGAACCACTAGTTCCTGATGAACCATCTCCTCCTGCTGTTCCTTGTAAGTTTACATCCCAAACTGAATATGTTCCAGACCCTTCAACATCAGAAGGAGAAGTAAATACTAATTGACCATTAACTGGATTATAACTAACTACTAAAGAAATTTGATAATTTAAATAATTATAAGCTATTACGATTTGTTGTGCTTCTGTATATGCTAAACCAAGACCAACAGTAATTGTACCACCATTTCCTAATGTAAATGTAGTTGTAGAAGATGTTCTATATCTATCACCAGATAGTCCTGAACTTCCAGACGATCCTGATGTTCCTGAGCTTCCTGAGCTTGCAGATGTTCCTGATGTAGCACTTGTTCCTGAGCTTCCAGACGAACCTCTTGTACCATTACGTCCACTGCTTCCACTTGTGCCACTAGACCCAGATGTTCCTGCACTTCCTGAAAATCCAGAAGTTCCACCTGTTCCAGCTGTTCCATTAATACCAGAGCTTCCTGTACGTCCACTAGAACCTGATGTACCATTAGTTCCATTACGTCCACTAGTACCTGAGGTACCTTGTGTACCAGCAATACCTCGTTGTCCACTAGAACCAGAAGATCCAGAAGAACCACTAGTGCCTGATGTACCAGACGTACCTGTTCCACCTAAGGCTTCACAGACTTTTGTATCTAACTTCTGTATTACAGTTTGTAGATTATCGTTAGTATTAATACCAGTGCATACTAGATTAGCTCCTTCGTAAAATACGCATTGAGCATCTAATATAACAGGGCATTCGCCAGTGGAGCAAATTATGTCCATAATATGATATTGTTATAAATGTCTATAGCTAGTGTAAGGTTATAGAGTATAACCTCATACTAGCAAAAATAGTTAAATAATTTTAGTTGTTGTATGCAGTGATAAAACTATACTGCATAATATAGCTATTATAGTCCCATTGGTTTGGCTTCAGACTGAGCTTTCATTCCAAGGTCCTTGGCTACATCAGGAAAGAACAATAATAATATTGTATCTGCCAATGTAGCTGTTACTGGTAAACTCTTCAAACCATACTTAATTACATAGTTCTCATCAATTGGTTTACCATTTAATCCAACACCATCACCCATTGATAGTCCATACATTTCATTAAGCATATTGATTAATGCTTTTCCTGGTGTAACAACTCCTGACAATGCAGGGAACACTCCACCTTTAGATAAGTTAATCAATCCCATAGGATTATAGAAGTATGCAACTTCATCTCTAACCTTATCAATAATACGCATTAAGAACTTATGTTGATTCTTTGCGTACTTGTCATCATCATCATCTGGTGCCAATGCTCTAGCTCCAAAGAACAATGCTGTAAGAGCAATATACAACATTAAGTCAGCTGCTTGGTTCTTGATATTTTGTCTTACAAGATCAATGAATTCATCAGGAGTCATTTCAAGAGTCTTACCAGTTTCTCTCTCGTAAGTTTCTTTCTTTTTTTCATATAACTCCATCATGTATTCAACACCTTTGTCAGTAGCATATACAGCATCTGTCAAATTCTTAATACCTGTAATGATCCCTTCACCTAAGAAGTTAGCAACCATTCTAGTTCTTCCCCATTCATATGCATCAGAACCAGCATTATATTTAAGATCACCAAAACGTACATCCACAAGACGAGGAATCCAGTTCTTAAACATCATGAAAGATTTACCAACAATATTCATGTTGATCTTTCTAACATCATCATCTGATAAGTTACCTAATGCATCTTTAGTAATTGCTTGTACCTTTCTACGTAACTCGATAACACTGTCAGACTTTCTATCTACTCCTGGGATAACAAACTTATCTCCTTCTATCTTAGCTAAAGCCATTACACCTTGTTCCTTCTTAAGACGTTCTACCTCTTGTTCAAACTTCTTTTGAAGTATAGCTCTCTCATCTTGACCCACTTTATAGATGTTTGCGAATTCAGGAGTTGTCTTAAGATACTCACGTACATTCTCAACTCTATCATCAACAACAATAGCATTATCTAAATAGCTAAAGAAGTTAACGCTTTGTACAAACTGATCAGCGTTACGCATCAAACTCATCAAGATTTCTTGTAAGCTTTGAGCATTTAAACTATTAATAGATAGTTCAGAAGCAATTTGCTTATTGTAACTTTCTGTTAATGGTAAGAAATATTGTAGAGCTCCTATATATTTTTTCTGATCAACACCATGCATACGTTGAGCCATCATGAATTCATTCTTCAAGAACTCAGCTTTAGTGTAATACTTACCAGCATTAATCCATGTTTGGAAAGATCCACCAAGTAAGTTGGCTAATGATGATATAGGGTTCAAACCTAATGACTTAACCTGGAAATAGTTATTGATACTATCAACAACTTTGTTTAAAGATATTTGAGCATTGTCATACTTCTCAGGAAGTATCTTTGCTCCAAACATCTTATTAGCTCTCTTACCAAAATTACCTAAGCCACCAAGAAGCTGATCAAAGTTTCCACTCTCTACATACTTATGACCATAGATAATTGATTCAATCATATCACGAATCAATTCTGTGTTCTCAGTATTATCAGAAGTAGTCTCAGGAGTTCCATCTCTCTTATACTTAGTAGTACCATAGTAAGATGTCTTGATAGCTTCTTTCTGACTTTCTGTTCTTAAAATAGCTTTAGCTTGATTTTCAATTTGTGAAAGATATTTATAACGAATAGCCATCTCATTTAATAGAGTCATATTCTTAAATAAATCTTCACTAACATCTCCATCTATTGGTCTGGTAAAGTATTTTGGAATGTTGTAAACAGGTTCTTTAGTAATAGGATTGATTTGTCCAAATCCTACATCGCCCTCCTCAATAGTTAAGGAACGTAAAATGTCCTCACCAAGAGCCATCTTACCACCATAGAATACCTTTTCCAAAAATCCTTTTCTAACAAAAGGTAAGAACGTTCTTGCGTTAGTTATATATCCTAACTCATGATACTCATCGTTCTTCTTTCTGATATAGTTATAGAAAGCAAGAGCTGGTTCATTACCAGGCTTATGTAATTCTTTCCATTCTTTAGATTCCCAATTTTCCTTTTTTGGAAACTTTTTAATATCTTGATATAATAACAAGCCAACAGATTCTGCATCATCTATATTATATAGTTTTTCATTCTGTAATATATCTCTATCAATTTCTGATTCAGGATCTGCAGAGATGCGAGCTTTGTTAAGAGCATATAAGTTTTCTTTTGCAAGCTTCTCTTTTAAATAAGCTTTATATGCATCTATATCAATGTTATCTTTAATCCATTGATAGTCTGGTTTCTCTGCATTGATAGCTTTCTTAAGCTTGTCATAAAACTCAGGATTGAATTCATCAATCAATTCATTCTTGTTAGACTTTTTAATAAACTTAAAGTATTCTTTTTTAGATAATCCTTTAGACTTATTAAACTTATCCAAGTTGTCTTTTAGTTTCTTTAACTCATTACCTTCATCAACTGTATCCTGAGCAGCATACCCAAGAGCTCTATTAGCCATCTTGAATAATAACTGTGCAGACTTTAATTGAGTGATTGATGTAGAACCAAATAATCTGGTTATACCTTTTACAATCTTCTCAGGCTTAAGATAATCAAATATGTTTTCACGTGCAGCAACTACTTCATCCATGAATTCTTTACGAATGTCCTCTAAGTCTAACTCATAGTTCTTTGCTTTCTTAGATACATTCTCAATATCTTTTAACAGTTCTTCATCCTCTTCTGATAGTTCTCCTTTAAAGAAAGATCTAACATCATAAGATAATGATTCATATACTTTTAACGAGTCTTCAAAGTCTAATATTCTTCCAACAAATTCATCTCTAGATAAATCATCTGTTTTAGAAACATCAATACCTTTCCAAGTAGAATTATATTCTTCAATTAATCTCTCAGCTTCTTTGTTAATTAACTTTGCTTGATCAACTAAAGGTCTTAGTTCTTGTTTAACTTGTAAATATCTAATTGCTTTAAATATTGAATTAGCTAATATAGCCTTAGATTGTTTTTGCGCTTCTGTTACAGCTGTCTTAGACGATATGTCTTGATATACTTTATTAAGACGTGCAATTAATTCATCTATCTTCTTATCACCAGTTGATTCAGTCTCTATACCTACAGGTAATAGATAATCTTTAGATTCAGTTTTAGGATCAATGTTACCAATCTCAATCTTTGTAACCTTAGGAAGAATGTTTTTCTCTCTATCTCCTCCTGAGTATTTAACAACAATAGGAATCATACGAGCCTCTTGAATATTCTCAGGCTTAATCCCATAACTTCCTTGTAAAATACTTACGTATTGCTGCATCTGTTGTCTCCAAGCATCAATCTTAAACCATGGTACGTCATCATACTTTTGTGTATTCAAACCAATAAACTTCCAGTCAAGGATACTAACTTTACCTGCAGGTGTAACAGCTATAAAGTCAACTGTACCAGCTACATTTCTTTTGTTAAACATCTTCATCTCAGATAAGAAGATAGTTCCTTCTGGATATTTCTTCTTATCACTTAAACGCTCCCACATATTCTTTTTTAAGATCTCATAGTATCCTCTGTTATTAGGATCCATCTGAGATACATATGTAGAATCATCTAATGGTTCATCACGCAGCTTACCATTAGCATCTACAAATACACCACCATTACCATCACCATATCCTTTAACTAAGAATTCAAAATCAAAGTGAAACCCTGTACCTGTATCTTTCTTTAAGTCATTAACAGCATCATCATATTCATCTTTTAATAATTCTTTGTTAGCAAACTTCTGAGAATACCAGTCCTTAATAAAATCTGTAACTCTGTATTTAACATAGTCAGTAGCACCATTGAAGAAGTAACGATCTTCTTGCTTACCATCAACTATTGCAGGTTTCTTAACTAACTTACTATCTATGTCTCTGATTTCATCAACAATACGTTTCTGAGGATCACCAGTTTGTTGTAAGTATACATCTCCTTCTTGAGCACGTATATCTTCCACTGTACCAATAGCTTCACCAGACATCACCTTCATAGATGCTTCATCAAAACCAGATGTAAAGAAGATACTCCTAAGAGCATTGATGATTTGATCCCACCATGTCTCAGCTTTAGCAATCAGCTCAGGCTTCTCTGTAGATCCTTCATTACGTTTAATGATTGTCTCAGTAAGTACCTTAGCAATAGCTTCTTTCTTAAGCTTCAAGATATCAGGTTTACCATCAATTTGATATGCTGGCTTAGATCCATAAGTGTTATACACTTGATCAAGAATAGCATATCCATTAATCTCTTTTAATAACTTCTTGAACAATGGAGCATTGGTTTGTTGTAATATCTCTACAACAAAGTGCATGGCTTCTTCTGTAAGAGCTACGTCCTGTTTACCATTAACTATCTTAACTAATTGTTGTGTAACTAAAGCTGCACCATTAGCATCAAGCTTTACACCATCCACAACAATGTTATCTACATTCTCAATACTAACACCAATACGATTAAGGAAGTCCTTAACCATCTTTATTGTTTGTGGGTTAGCTTTAGAACTAGTAAGTTCTTCACCTTCTTGATAAAAGGTTCCTTTACCATTATCAATAGCTTTAAAAGCTTCTTTATTAGGAACAGCTTTTCTACTATTGTTTACTTCAGAAAACAATCTTTGTTGTACACCAAATCTTTCCTTAGCATCATTAGACCATCTTGTATTAAGTGTTCTAAATAATCCTAGGTCAACTATATTCAAAAACTTATCTATAGCACCTCGTGTACGCATTGCTGCCTTAGTAGCTGCTTCTGATGTTACGAACTTTTCTTTGTCTTTACAGGCCATAATTAAAAAGGTATTGGACAGTCGTTATTTTCTTCTTCCCAGTTTTCAGTTTGTTTTGGAGTAGCAAATGGATCTACATTAGGATCTTCTGGTACAAGATCTTCAGATGTCCCAGTAGTACCTCTAGGTTGAACTAATTCAAATTCAATAGCATATGGATATTGACCAACTAGTTTATCAGTAACTGACTTCTCCCAACCTTCTTTCTGCCATGTAGCATCTTGGTACGCCTGAGTTAGTGGAGCAACTTTTGTTATTCTAGTTTCAACTACTGTACCAGATTTATCACTCATAGGGATTATCTTACCTACTAAATCTTCAATTTTAGTAAGACCATAATCATTAATCATTCTATTGATATCTGTTTGAGCACGAGTTGTACGAGTACGATCACCAGATAAAATTAAATCCATAGTAGACTTACCTTCAAATTGAGGCTGCATCCTACGACCACCTTGTCCATCTGTAAAGTTTTGTTGGATTGGTAATACTACAGATTGTTCAGTTTGTTGTGAAGGTAAAGCTACTTGTTGAGATGTTGTTCCATTATCATTATCAAAACCAAATTCTTCTAACAGTCTTTGTTTTAAATATTTATAAGTTTCAGGAGCTTTTTCTTTTAATTTAGCTAATCCTGTACCCAATCCATCTTTAGGTAAAACAACAGATTTTCCTGTAGCTTTTATCTTAGCAATATCTGCATCAATTATAGCCTTGTTGTTATCTAAATCAGTATCTGTCATAAACGCAGATTCTTCCATAGAAGGAGCAAGCTTTGTAGCAATTCCCATAGCATTAGGATTATTTCTAATCTGTGCTTGGCCTCCTGTTCCTACTCGCTTAGTATTATCTCCAAATATATATATAGTATTTGGATTAGCTTTTACATCAACATCTGTATATCTATCTACAACTGTGGTAGATTGTTGTGAAGGTACAACATTTTTCTCATTAACAGGGGCTACTTCTGAAGTTTCTGTTTCATCAATAGGCTTAAGAATCATTGATCCTAAGTGGCTAATGATTTGCTCATCTGTTAACTCTTCTTTAGGTTTCACTGTACCATTCTCTAATTGAGAAGGCATTGTAGTATCTTTATAATACTCAGATACGTAACGTCCATCTCCATATAAGTTTACAAGTTTGTATACATATTCAGGAGAAGACTTTTCACTACGCTTCATAATTACAGGAGTACCATCATTGTATTTAACCTTTTGGTATCCATACAACTCATTGTATTTATTAACATCCTTAGATGCTTCTGTAGCATATTCTTTTGCACTAATCTGATGAGAGTTATTATAATCAACAATTGCTCCACCTTTAACATTAAGTAAACGAGGAACAATAATTAAATCATTACCAGAACCTTTACTGTTAACTCCAATTCCTAAAATTGCTTTCTGTGCAGTCTTTCCCTCTTCTGCTTCCCAATAAGAAATTGCTGATGGAATACTATATTGATATGATTCATCTCCAGTAAATCCAGTTCTAGGTGCTACATTACTATTAACATAGTTCATAGGAACTACTCTAGGAGCAACAGCTTCATCTCTAAAGTTGTTTCTCTGGAACCAATTGTTCTTTTGGAAGTTGATAACATTATCATCTACCTCAGCATTACGAACTAAATTAGAAACAACATCAGCATAGTCTTCAATAGGAATAACATTCTTAATAGATACAGCTGTACGATAAGTTCCTTGAGCAATGGAAATTCTAACTAACGATTTGTAGAAATCTGCAGTGTCTGGATTATCACGTAGACCTCTCATTAAATCAGTGTATACGTTCTCGTCAAATGCATCTTTAGTATTAACTTTTAATTTAATAGTTACAGGTGCGTTTTTAGTTTTACCAGGAACAACCTGTAATGCATTTAATATAGTTGAGTCTGGAAACTTAGCCAAAGCTTCTTCATACTTAACAGCAATAGAGCTATTGCCAGTTGTTAACTCTGGAACAAATATATCTTTGTTAGTCTGAATGATATAATCAAGTAACGATCCTGTAAGCTTGTTAGATACACGAGTAAACTTATCGTTTGATAAATATTGATTACCTGCATAAGGATCAATGATATCATTAATCAATGATCTGAATGGTGCTGAGTTAAATTTCAAGATTGCACTTAGCGCATTATCTGATTTATTTAAAACTTCTTTTAATACACCAATGTGTGTTGCAGCTAATAAAGCTTCTGGATCACCAACTTTAAATTCACTTCTTTGACCTTTGATTTTGTTTGTAGCTTTTAACTCTTTCCTTCTTAACTCATCACTACTTTTAAAACGTGATGTGTCATAGTTAGTAGCTTGAGTTAATTTAAATAAACCACTAGCTGCTTTAATATATCCAAAGAACTCATTTAGAATTAAATGCTGTTGTGCGTTTTGCTCATCGTCTAAAGAAGATGTAGTGTAATCAGAAATGTTTTTAGATAAGTTAGCAACGTTAATTTTACCATCAGCTGCTGTTAACGCTTGTGAAGTAGTTGGGAAAGACGCAAGTACAAGTTCGATAAATTCTTCATTAAACATTAAAGAACTTAAATAATCTTTATTAGCATCTGCACTTTGAACAAACTCTCTAATGATTGGTTGATTCATAAACAATGCAGCTTGCTTTGGACTAACTCCAGCTCTAGCTAACATCATGAATATTCCAACAATCTGATCACTATAGATGTTATCTAAGATGTATGGATCTTTAGCAACGTCAACAAATGCATTGATGTATTCTGATAAGTTATCAGATATGTAGTTTTTCTCAGAATCTAATACACCAGAGAATGATACCTTTCCATCAACTGAATTATGAGCTAATGATATTTTAAAGTTTTCACGAATTGTTGTAAGAACCTTTTGTGTGTTTGAGTGACCTGTAATGTTTACAGCACCAATACCCACCCAAGCTTTAGCCATTAAGAATGCTTGACGAAGATTAGTTAAATAGTTTCTATCTAACATTCTGTTCTTAATAACTGATTCATTCTGACCTCTAAGACTATTTAAGTCTCCAGAAATCTTCATTAGATTCTTGTTTGTATTAGGTTTAGTTAATCTATCAAACTGTCCTTCTAATGATAATACATCATCAATAGCATCATAATAGTTATTCTCAAGTGCATATCTATATGCGTCATTTACAAACTCTTCCTTATCATCAGCAGGTTTAGTTTCTGAAGCATCATAAATATCTGAGTAAAATTGTTTGGTTTCAGCTTCATCACCTTGTAGTTTATAAGATTGAACATTGCCTTGTGCATCTTTATATAATGAACGCAAGTACATGTTTAACTTATCTATATCAAAGTCAGATCCTGCTTTAGTTGTAATTGCAGAAGGAACAATAACTGTAGCTCCCATGAATGATGGAAGGAATCCTTTTATCCTGAAACTCTCTACAGCAGATAGTTCTGCTGTAGGAATACGAAATCCAATACCAGCTAAAGCTTTAGGATCAGTAGTGTTTAGCTTCTTGATAATTTCTTCATCACTCATACCAGGGAATAACTTACGTGATTCTTCTGGAAATGAAATTAATACTTCACACCAAGGCTCTTTTTTTGTATAGAACTTAAGAGTGTCGTCAGTTAGATACACTTTTGGTTTCTCATCATCAGGAAGACTATCATATTCTTCACGAGAGATTTCT
>Ga0181355_1000183_pt1 | contig 25140 bp, 33 predicted proteins | sample Fa13VDMM15DN_FD_130099 | JGI IMG/M metagenome (GOLD analysis project Ga0181355, IMG submission 130099) | Freshwater viral communities from Lake Michigan, USA - Fa13.VD.MM15.D.N | ecosystem: Environmental > Aquatic > Freshwater > Lake | place: USA: Michigan | collected 2013-09-23 | reverse complement strand
TGACTTATTTGTCTGCTAAGAAAATTTATCCCGGTAACTGGGCTGAGCCGCTCAACGGTTGGTACAAGAACATTGATACCAACGATGACGGTAGCAATAACGCCTCCAAGGGCGGCCCCACTTCGGTGCTGGCCGTCCCCGGCTACCGTTACTTCCAGCAGCGTGGTTACGTTGCTGTTGCCACCGCCTCTGGTGCTGGCGCAGCCGCGACCGGTAACGTGATCGTTCCTTCGCCTTACCGCCAGGACGACACTCGCCCCGACATCACCGGCATGGTGATCTCTGGTAACACCACCCTGCCTGCTTATGTGTATCGCGCCACCATCTCCGTGGCTTCTGGCTGGGGTGATGGCCGCGTTGCTTCTGGTATCTATGCTGCTACCGGCAACGTGATCACCTTCTGCCGCGATTCCAGCGGTCCTGTGTCTGCCTCTGGCGACGCTGAGGGTGTGGCTCAGGCAAACCTGACTTCCACCACTGCTGGTGGTCAGGGCGGCGAAATCTTCTTCGCTGGTGGTTCGGCTGCTTACAGCACCAACCCCTTCCTGACTGCTACCGGCGCTGCTGGCGTGACCGCTACCAACGTCTACAAGAGCCTCACTGGCGCTACCACCCTGAAAGTGTTCGCTCGTGGTACCACCACTGGCACCAGCACTTCTGGCGGTTGGTACATCTCCAGCGATGACGCCAATGCCGGTCGTACCGGTTACTTCGTTGTGGAAGTCTGCTACGTGCAGCCTGACGAAGCTCCTGGCTACGAAGACATTGATGGCTACCTCCTGGGCCGCACTGTTAGCTGATTGAGTTAAACTAGGACCAGTGAATTACTGGTCCTATGACAACCCTTCCGGCAATGCTTTATCAGCACAAAAAAACAGGTGCTCGAGTCAAGGTTGTAAGCGAATGGGATAACGGCGATTGGTTCATGGTCGAAGACCAAGACGGTCGCCTTTTCACCGTTTACAAGAATGAAATTCAGCCTGATGAAGAAGCTACCAAGAAGGTTAAAACCCTTCAGGTAAAAGATAAAGCAGCGAAGGAAGAACCACGTACTTTTCCCCCCGATCACCGTTTAAATATCAATGGCGCTACCGCCCAAATGATCGCTGATCATATTAAGGGTATCGGATTGAAAACAGCCAGAGAGATTAAAGATCTTCAGATGTCCTTATCGGGTGAAAGGTTCAACAATCTCGAACAGTTAAGGCAGATTAAACGTGTTGATTGGGATTCCGTAATGGCCGCTGATTTAATCAGGGTCTAATACTCATCTCCTTCTACTTACCCCTGGGAGACCGGGGGTTTTTTAGTCTTAAAATTAAAAATAAAACGATATGGCTTCCGGTCCCTCTCTTTACTTAGGACGTATTGGTTCCACTGGAACATCGACGGCACCTCACGCACATTGGGAGGTAATGAAGGATGGTAAACGTTTCCCTCTTTCTAAGGCGAGAAGCGACATTGGTCAGTACCTTCAATTTCGTTTACCTGAGCAAGAGGCATGGCAATCGCTGTATTCAAAACAAGGCAATGACTTTGTTCTGAATCCAGCAGCTGCTTTGACCAGTCCCATGGGGATGCGTCGTCATCCGGTCCATGGAGATATGCGTGAACACATGGGAGAAGATTATGGTGGTTTCCCAGAAGGCACACAGCTTCGGTTCCTTGGTCAAGGTTCAGTTGCAACTCATGCCAATCGAGGTGGTGCTGGCAATGTCTCTAGTTTGCGTACAGGCCCTTACGAGCTTCAGACTTTCCACCTAAGTGAACTCCCTGGAGCATCCACAACACGTGGCAAGGAACAACAGGAAGCAACTGGTACGACAAAGGCAGAAGAAAAAGAAGAAGTCACGGGTGATGCATTTGATGATTTGTTGAATTCATATATTGAGACTCAACTGATGCAACAATTGGTTCAACAATCAAGTGCAAAGGCTCAATCACCGTTTGAGAAGTTCTCTCAAATGTTGAATATGTTCCCCACCGGAGCAATGGCAAACCCCTTAACAGATCAAAAACAACAGCAGCAAACCGGTTAGTTCAGGTCCTTTATAATTAAAAACATACGGAAATAAGCGGTGCAGTTATCCGACTTTGACAAAAGTAGGGTCCGGTATCACCTGGGCTACTTCACGGTTTCCGTGCCAGCGGGTGACTATGCCCGTCTGGAAGAAGCGATGAATACGATCCCTGATTCGTACTTTTACGACAAGATCGCTATTCAGATTGGTCGTTGCGATACGGCCGAAAAGAAAACCGAAGTAGCAACTGCACCTTCCACCAGGTTGGAGAGCATCGCTGGTGACGTTGACCGTACTATTCGGTCTAGCAACGCCAAAGAAGCCCTCAAGGTTTGGGACGAGATTTATCTCTACGAAACCAACCGTTTAGCCGGCATCCTTTACGTTCCTAACTACAAGGATCCGTTCCAAGCCAGATACCGTTACGAACGCTCTGGTGCTGAATTTATCCAGGCACTCCCTGGACCCGCCGACACAGCTGTTGGTTCTCGTCTTTATTTACATGAGGTTTGGAGGTAATTATGTTTATCGGACCTGCTTTACAAGGTGCACGTTTAATTGGCGGCGCTTCTCAAATTGGTCGTTATGCACTCGGCTTGGGTTCTTTATTGGGTGCTGGATTAACTGGTTCGGCAGCGCAACCTGGCGCCTCTACTTCCATTAAAAACCGCCCGGTTGTAAACCCCGAATTATTACGTCCTAATTACTCAGGTGCAGGAGAAAGAGCACGTCGTTTTGAAGAATATAGAACAGGGAATGATATCCCTGGGGCAAACACAGATTATTCTGTACGTTCGTTTCGTCCTTTAGGTGGCACACCAGAAGAACGTGCTCAAGCCGCAGAAATATCTCGTGTCGCTCAATTGACTGCACAAGATCCTGAGCTTAAGCGTTACGAAATTGCTGCAGCAAAAGCTCGCAAACCTGGCGCAACTGAACAAGATATTCAGTCGGCGGAAGACATCGGTATGGCCATGTGGGCTAAAGCCAATCCGAAGCTTGCTGCAAAGGTCAAGCCTGGTCAGTCCGGTTATGAAGTCATTCAAAATGAACTGAATGCAGGTCAGATGGGGCCTGTGACAAACTTCCCATTTGACACCACTCGTCCGTTGAGCCCCACGCCTATTCCTCCTGAACAGCGTGCAGTTACGTACGAAGGCGTGAAGCCTGTGACCTTGGAAGGTGTGACTCCAATTGTTGGCGGTGGCTTCCCAACGGAACAAGCCGCAATGTTTGAGCGCTTCCAGCAATCCATTGCACCGAACAAACCAAGCTTCCAGGGCTCACCCCTTGGTACTGCCACACCTTTAGTTGGTAATCTTTCTTACACTGGATCGATTACTCCTATCGGCACCACTGCAGTACAAGGCGGCGACTTCCGCTCTGAACAAGCACGTAAGTTAGCTGAGATGTTCAAGAACGCTCAGTTTTCTAGCTGATAACATCCTTGGCATTGCTTTGCATGTAAGTCCAACCAACTGGACACGAATCTTTGATTCACGGGAGCCAGTGTTGTTGCTTTAAAACCATGATTCTTTGCCCTAACTTTGTCAAACGTCTGACCACTAAACTCAGTTTGGTCGTTGCATTACAAACTGTTTTTACCCCTGGTCTCCGCGCAGAGTCAAATTGGGTAGGAGAATAACGAAACAACAGTCATGGCTACTCCACGTGTTGGCATACTTCCTTCAGCTGATAGACAAGCAATCTTTGATGCTGCCAGGAAACTTAACTTAAATCCATATGAGTTTGGTGCATTCCTTTCTTTGGAAGCCGGTACCAACATGGATCCCAATATCCAAGGTGGGGCAGGCGGTAGACACTATGGCCTTATTCAATTTGGCCCTGGTGAACAACAAAAATACTTAGATCCAAACAAGAAGGGCAAGTACACGCGTGCCGAACAAATCCCTGCTGTTCTTCGTTATTTCGAAGACAGAGGCTACAAACCAGGCATGGGGATTGAACGTGCTTATGCAACCGTACTTGGCGGCAACCCAAACGTATCTTTGAACGCCAAAGATTCTTTTGGAACTTCCGTTGCAGGAGTCGCAAGCCGTTTTAAACCTGGTGGTGATTTATACAAGAACGCACAACGTGTTCTTGGCGATGACCCAGGGTTTACTTCTGTTGCTGCTCAGCCATCACCTCAAACACCAAAAGCCAAGGCTAAAAACCTTGCTGGTCAAGACCCAACGTTGCTGATGATGGCACAACAATTGTTTGCGCCTTTAGTTGCACCTGCCCCATCTGCTGGTCCTTTTGATGCCTTTACCAAGGCGTTAACACGATTCGCTACCTTGGGACAATAGCTTATAATTACTTATAAATAGGAAGTAGCACAGTGTCATCGACAGCCACCAACAAGCAGCCGTTACTAGTTGACCGTCCGTTATTTGATTCGGTTCGGGTAACGACTCAGACTGTTGGCACTCCTACCACTTTGTTTGTGCAAGGTGGTCAAGCTCCATCAATCTTGGTGGACATGGATGCTGCCCTGGAACTGGATAACAACAATGGTGGCGTGATTGATTCCGTCACCATTGTCCGTAATGATTATTACCGTGATGCCGACTATGTTGTATCTAGCGGCACTTCTGGGACTGTTGTTTCTGTTAGCAGCGGTCAAGTCGTCTTAGTTTACGACACTGGTGTTGTAACCACTCCTGCGTCAAATGGGTTTGGTTATTACACTTACACTGGCACTACTACTCTGACCGGTGTCAACACCAAGCTTTTGTACTCTGGTGGTACGTCAAGCGGCTTTGTGTACAACGGCGTTAACTACGGTTACCAACCAGAAGTTACTTTTGTCTTCTACCAGACTCGTGGTACCACCACTCCGATTCCGGCATCGGGTGATTACAAAGTATTGTTCGCCAAGCAAGTTCCAGCAAACACTCAGCGAGTGGATTGTTCGGACGTGATGCCTGAGATGGCCGTCCCCAATGTTTCCGCTGGTAACACCACCGGCCTTGGCAACGGCGCTCCTCTTCGCAACCGGGGCATCTACCTGGAGCGCGGCGACCGTATTTACGTGGGTGTATTTGCTGACGGTCCCAACACTTCTGGTTACATCCCAGGGGCTCATGTCTACGCACAAGGCGGCTTCTTCTGATCATGGCCAAAAAGGGTGGAAGCTCTTTTGGTAATTTCAACCAAACACCGTTACCTACTCCAGCGGGCGTTCAACCGATCACAACTGAATTCTCCAAAGGTTCAGTTCCAGATTCGATTTACAGTGCGAACCGTGAGTCGGCTTGGTCCCGCTGGCGTCGTGGCTTTGAGTTAGCCACTGCCACCTTCTTTGACAACGGCTATAACTACCCATTCCAATACCAAATTCCTGTACCATCTGGTACACCGAGTTCTGTTGCAAACCCTGCTCCCATTATTTCCGGGACGTTTGTAGGGTTCCCAACTAAGAACAAAGAGATGGGAATGCACTGGGCAGGTTGGCGTTACGCCGGTTCAATGCGTAGTGATCGCTTGGTAGATCCCAGCAGTGGCCAACGTCTTTTTATTGAGTCCATTACAGAAGACGCAACGAACTGGTACGTCAAACTTGCAGGAAACTGGAGTGCCAGCAATCCGCTTCCCCCTCCGTTCTACGTTGCCATTCCAGGTGTACCAGGGGGCCTTAGACCGCTAAACAGTGAAACCCTGGAGGATAGGGTCATTACTGTTGGTGGTGACATCATTGACCGTGACACGATTGATCCAACAACACAAAAACGATATGGTTATGTACAGGCAGTTCTAACAGATACCAATCCATTTACTGGTGTATTGACAGTACGTAAAGCGGGCTCTGTGCAAACAACGCCCGACAAAGAATTCTTCACACCATCTCCAGTTCCTTTTACCGTTGGACGCTATTTAATTACTGGCGCCAGGTTCTGTTGTTCTTGTCAGGACTTCACGCACAGAGACTATGCGTTCATGCGTGATATCAACAAGTCAATGAAGAAACGTTACCCAAGAAGTAATGTTGCTTCCGTAAAGCCTGGTCGCTTTGAAGTCACCAAGCTCAATGGGATTCTTGATAACAGTGCGATGACCAGTGCCCAGGTCAACCGCACAATGGAAGTGTATGCGCCAGATGGATTTGGTTTGCCGCCCACAGTTGCAGACACAGTTACTGACAACCAAGCAACAAGAGATAGACCAGGTGTCTTTCGTGACTTTGGTGCGACGTTTATTAGGAGCACAGGAGACCCTGCAATCCCTGGATCAGCAGCAGAAGGTATGCCAAAATATACAGACTACGACACGGCACAAGGCGTTGTCATTGCATTGAACGACAACTGGGAGCCGTTGCTTGATGAGATGCGTTACTGCAAGCATATTTACGCTTTAAAGTTTGCTGATAAAACATTCCCACCCGAACCGTCTGACTTTCCCGTCCAGGAGGGAAGCATGGTTGCATGGGAGCAGAAACTTGTGGATCAAACAGAGAGTGAACAACAAGATGCAAGAGCAGTGAACTTAAATCGATTCTCGTTATCTCAGATGGATGTACCGCCGTATAACTGTCAGTCGGCAATGATGATGCCGATGATGCAAAAACTGTTTAACATACCGACCGACTTTGTCTTGATGCAAGGGTTCACAATGTTTGATAAGGATGGAAAACCTTACAAACCCTGAGGATTAAGGTATACTTATATTAAGTCTCACGAGACTTATTAAGGAATCCTTTACCCCTTGCGAGCTAGACCCACCGTTCGATATGGTTCGGTCACCTAGCCCATGCGACTCATGGCTCACCAACCGCCTCTAGATCAGCGGATCGTGGATGAGTATTTCCGACTGATCTCCAACCGAAAGACAAAAGCAATCGCCTGGCTCTATGGCATGATCGCCACTTATGGCCTCAAGCCGGAAGAACTGCGTGATTTTGATTGGGGTCCCGATCACACCGTATCGGTCTGCACCAAGAAAAGAAACGTACGCCCACTGCATCCACAGTGGGTTTTATTGTTTGACCTAAAAGAAAAGCAGCCCCGCGATCTGCAGGACTGCTGGGTCACCCTCTCGTCATCTCTCTATGAAGCAATGGCGTTCCAAGACGTTCAGTTGAACATCACGGACTTAATCCTTGCCCATAGACTGCGTAAAAATCATTACCGCCAACTCAAGCAGCGGCAGCCATCTCTTGTTTTTGCAGGTGCTTCCTAACCGCTGGAACGTTCCAACGATAGTTATCGCGTGACATGCATCCAGGGAAGGCAGCAAAGTGCGGACCCAGCTTCAGGGTGCCATCATCGCGGTACTTAAAGAGGGTCTTGCGGTCAAGCCCCAGGAGCTCTTCTGCTTTTTGAACGGACACCCATCCGTTGGCGGTGGTCATGGCGTAGAGAAACGCGTGCCTTAATACAGTATCCGATGTCAAGAGGGTGTCAACGGACTTAAGGAAATTTTTATCTCTTTACCTTGTCAGGGAAATTGTGTGGGGAAATTAGAATAAATTAACGGCAACCGAAGAGCATGTTTTGCAACGAGCACGAGCCCCTCGCCCTGCTAGTTGAATTAACACCAAAACTTGCCAAGAAACGATTTAGACAAAGTATATACGAAGCATGGAACCATAAGTGTGGTTATTGCGGAGAAGACGCCACAAGCCTGGATCACATCATCCCACGCTTCAAGTCGGGCTCTTCTAATCGTCATAACTTAGTCCCTTGCTGTCGGCGTTGCAACGCCCACAAGGGATCAGAAGAAATGAAGAGTTGGTTCGAGAAACAAACCTTCTTTTCCAAAGAGAACCTTGGTAAGATTGAAGCCTGGGTCAGACAAGAATCAGTTTTTATTTTTGGTGATTGCTAATGGGTGTTTACGAAGACTACGTTTATACATACTCAGATCTTGAAAACGCTTACGAAGCAACTGGAGTAAATGACTTTGGTGCATATGTACAAGATAACCCAGATCTTCTACAGGCATACAACAACACAGGAGCAAGGAATTTTAGTAAGTATGTTAACTCTTATGCGGATCTTTTAGATGCATTTAAAAAGTCTAAATCAAACAACAAAGAGGAATGGGGTCGAAATCATTGGCAGAAAAACGGGCAACAAGAAGGTCGCACTGTACCTAGAGATGCTCCCACCCAAACCATAGAAAATTGGGGGAAAGATCACTGGCAAAATCACGGACAAAAAGAAGGGCGTGAATTACCACGTTCTTATTCTCAATCAGCAGAAGAATGGGGTAAAACGCATTGGGACAACAATGGTAAAAAAGAAGATCGCATTCTTGGCGGAGCAAAACTTGGCATAGATGCAAACGGAAAAGTATATTTAGCAGACAAAAAAGGCATAGGAGAAAAAGCGCTTACATACTATGAAGGACTTGTCGATTCTGTCAATGCGAGTAAAGAGGGATCTTATAAGCCCTTAATGGAGGGAATGAGAAGGGCTATTGGTGATATTAAATTTAACGATCTTCTAAACAACACTGGTGTTGAGGTTATTTCAGCAAGTTATCAGAAAAAAATTCAACCCTGGGATCCAAAAAACGGAGCCCAGCCACCAACTGGCGGATTTGATTCCGACTATTACTACGCATCAACTCCTGGTGGATCAGCTGCTGAAACCCAATGGGACGCAGCACAAGAAGCGGTCAACATAGGAACAGCCGACGAGCCTTATTATCTTCCTGATTTAGACATCACCGGTCGTTATAGTTTCGACACTTATCTCCATTGGCACTACACCACACAAGGTAAGTCTGCAGGTTATCGCGGTAATGAAGCACAGCTTGCGGAGTTGCCTGAATACTATGAAGAAGCAATGACCGATGCTGAGTATCAGCAGTATCGGGACAAAGTGCTTGGTATTGAAGGAGATACGATCCTTAGCAAAAGTGTAGGTACGGAGCTTGCTGGAAAAGAAAAACAAGTTCAACAGCAGTTTGGTTCTTTAACTAACGATTCGCTTAAAAAAGCTGCCGATGAGTTAGTTAAAGCAAAAGCAAAAGAAAGGGACTTTGAGTTTTACAAAGGACTTGAAGGTTTTAATGAAGTTTTAACTATTAACGAAACCCTCACCAATTCTTTGCTTGGTGACAGCGGTATTGGCGGTATTCTTGGCTTTGTCACAAACCCAGAAAAAGCAAGGGAAAGTTTAGAGGAAAGTTTATCTAAAGCAACAGGTATTCCCAGTTTGAATGGAGTTACATATAACTGGCAAAAGTGGTTTGATGAACAACTAGTTGGGAATTACGAAAAAGGAATTGAGGTCCAAGATCCTGTTGATCCAACAAAAACGTATAAGTTAACTGGTGACTTTGCTAAACGATATGTTGATGAATACTTAAAACCTCGCTTCGATAACTCCAAGTCAATGAGTGAGTTTATCAGCACGATTGAGCTTCAACAACAAGACAAAAATATCTTTGATACACAAAAGTCTTTAGCAAAGTTAAAAGATGTTGCCGCTCTACGGGCAGAAGCATATTTGGATGGTGTTTACAGTACGGCACCTTTAAATTTCGATGCCGGTTTCTACATGGATCCAACTGGAAACTTTACTCCAGATGATCCAAAAGTAACAAGGTACCAAGAACAAGTTGATCAAGTCGCAAAAGATTGGGAAACAGCTAAGCGTAATGGTGAAACCAACGCCCCAGGAACTGACTGGACTTGGAACCAGTGGGCCTATCACTATGGGTTAGACCCGAATGATAAAACTCAGTTTGCCAAACTTCATTATCAGGTAGTTGGCGCAGCCAAAGGCTATGATCCAGCCAAAGATGTCATTACATTAAAAGACGCAACTGATTACATCAACACTAAAATCCTTCCGGAAATTGCCGCAAAAGATATTGATCTTGCAGATGTTAATTTCCTGCAGTTTGTAACGCCAGAAGAATTTGCGGACAGTGTTATTGAAGGTGTTAGTCCTGAAACAAACAAAGATGAATGGGACAAGATGCTAGGAACCCTTGGCATTGCTGGCGAGGGAATGGGTGTTGATGAAGTCAAGCGATATATTGCGGATCAATTTAGGACCAACAATGCGGTCAACGTACGAGAAGCAATTAAATACTTGAATGAAAAAGGAGTTACACCTACACAGAAGAAGGTGGGTGTTGATTACATCCAGCGGGCTGAAGACGCCAAAGCGGAAACTTCTCCTTATGCCACCAGCCTTTACAAGGCATTCAAGAACGCTGGTTACCAAGGAAGCGAAGACGACTTTTATGGCAAGTTTATGACTGATGTCAGTAAAGAAGAAATGCAGCTTATGGAGCAAGGCGCATCCGAAAAGGGTTTGCAACTCGGTGGTAAGTACGCAGGTTTAACAAGCGAAGACCCGTTTACTGCTCTTGGTTCTATCAGCAGTCTTTTTGGTTCTACCGAAGAAAATGCTACGGACAAAGAAAAAGCAACGTCTAGTTATTTTAAACTGTTAGATGACGAAGATAAAGAAGAATACAAATCCAAGTCCGGCGAAAGGATTCTTGGTGAATTTACATCCTTCTTCAAAGGGTTTGCTTGATGTCTGAGAAACACCGTAAAGCTGCTGGTGCAGCCAAGATTGCCAAAGATAAGATGGCTTGCAATAAGCCACAGAAGACCCCTGGTCACCCAACCAAGAGTCATGTGGTCAAAGCTTGCGAAGGCGGCGAAGAAAAGATCGTACGCTTTGGCCAGCAAGGTGTGGAAGGCGCTGGCAAGAACCCAACGACAGCTAAGGACAAGGCACGTAAGAAGTCGTACTACGCCCGTCATAACGCCCAGGATCCCAATCCAGATAAAATGTCAGCACGGTACTGGAGTCACAAGGTGAAGTGGTGATGCAATTAGCAGGTAAACACATGCAGACAATAGATGGTCTTCCTTTGAACCAATCTTTGTTACCTGCATTTTCCATGGAGCCAGGTTATACCCCTGAGCATTTTCCTAATCAACAAAAAATGCACCAATTAGCCTTAGGAACAAACGATCCTCGGTTGCAGCGTGCTCTTTTAGACTTTCAATATCCATTTAGAACTGAAGATTTAATGCAATCGAACTATTCCGACGATATCAAAAAAGTTGTCCTACAGGCAGTATCACGCTAAGCTGCGTGGGCTGATTCCTTACCGGCATGGCAAAACCCAAATCAACCACAGTCCGACTTGAGTCCAAGCCCAAGAAAACCCGTCAAGGTAACGGGCGTAATTCCTTACCCAGTCATGGCCGTAAACTCAGTCGCGGTCAGGGTAAATAATTTGTGTATGATTGGAGGTAATAATAGTTACCTCCATGTCGGATCTTTCGCGTGCGATTAACCTTATTCGTAAACACGAAGGGTTCAATGAGAAGGCGTACGCAGATCCCGTCACAGGAGAAGAGCCCTACACCATCGGGTTTGGAACTCAGTTCTACCCCGATGGTTCTCCTGTAAAACGTGGTCAGTGTTGCAGTAAAGAAAAAGCACTGGAGTATTTATTCCACGAAGCTTCTATCATCGATACCCAGCTGATCAAGCTAAACCTGGGGCTTGATGACAGCATGCGCCAAGCACTGATCTCTTTCATCCATTCCATCGGATGGGAGCCCTTTCTCTACAGCAATGTAATCGATTGCATCGAACGGGAAGATTTCTGTGATGCCACCAAGGAAATGGGGCAGTGGATCTTTGATCAAAACCATTCCGTTGTCGGCACTCTTGTAGACAGGCGACGGGAAGAGATCAGTCTGTTCCTTGCAGAAGTGGAAGCCAACCCCTGGTCCTCAACAGAGATCTTGCTTGCAGCTTTCCGTAATTACACCGCTGCTCCCCACCAGGTCAGAGCGATCCGCTCCCTGGAGGAACACATCAATCCTTACGTCCTATCCAAGTTCGCCAACGACTTTGATATTGACGAAGACCCTTGGTGCACCTTTGCGTCAGAGGAGCTCGATCTGCTGTTTAACAGCTAGCATTAGAATAATTGCTAGGAATTAATGCAGAGTGGCATGGAGCGTTCGGTAGAACCACGGGAGTTTGAGCTACCTTTGGAGCTGCAATTTGCAATGCGCAAGGCCGAGCTCCAGGCCCAAGAGATGACGTGGGAAGAACTGTATTCCGCCCTTCTCAATCTCTACCACCAACGTCTGATGGAATGGCATGCCATCAAAGACATCATGGCAGGTGAAAACATTGATATTGACGTTGATTGGCCCACAGACCTAGAGCTAGCAGAACTCGCCGCCGCTTGTGTGTACAGCGACGACGAGGACGAGGACGACGACGATCTTCAGCCGTTCTGAATTTCGTCAAACTGCACTAAACGGTCCAGATACCACTGGGCCTTTTTTAATGAAGTGATACCACCCTTACTGCGTTCACGCCAAATATATTTGGCAATATTGCCTTTGAGGTAACCGCGATACTCCTCTGGAGTCAGTTCCGCCTCAATAGCTTCGATGCACTCGATGGTGCCATCAGTGTAATGAGACGGATGGTTGACCTCATCCTCTTTAATGACGGGAGGACCGTCAAACTTAAAGATGGGATTATCTAAAGCCTTGGTGGCCCAGGGCACTGGGCACACACCATCCTTGCATTCGCCAAAAGACAATACGTCAGGAGACGCAGTGCTTACCGGCGCAAACCAAGTCTTTTCGCCGACAGCATCTTCTCCTTCTCGTCCGGCTCTTCCAGTTCCAAAACTAAAGAGTGGGGCTTCGGTGATGCTCCCATCGCTAGTCCCTCCTCCATTGAGGGAATCAAGCCCGTCAGTCCGGGACGCTTCATCCCCTCCAAGAACAACGGGTTCCTTTCCAGTCCTTGTTCGCATGCAACTAAACCTCTGTTGTACATGTCATACAAGGGTACATCATTTTCTTCGTTGTCGAGAGCTTGGCCGAAATCCCCTTCGTCAAGACAACGAGACATAACCTCATCTTGAACAAACGCATCAAGGAAAGAAGCTGCGTGGTTCATTTTATTTAATCGTTGATTCAGTCCTTTTACAATGATACTATGGCAAGATTCTATAACCCAAGGGAAGGAGAGGAACGTAGTCCGGTTGACTTCGGATACGATCCACGCCCCGATGCTGGTACATCAGGCGCTGAAGTTTCTGACCTACGCCCAGAGCAGGCGTATGACACTGACTTACGCCGCTTGCCGCAAGATGAACGGTTCCAGGCAGAGTCGTTAAACGACAATCAGGACCGCGTCGCCAAATTCATGAGGGCTGCAAAGTCCGCTGGCGCCTACAAGCTTCGTGCTGGTATTGATGAACCAACGATTCGTGGAAGGACACCCAGGGTCCCTGCATCGATCCAAGGTGTATCACTCCCGACTACCGGTGACTCGGGTGGAAGGAGTGGCGCTGTTGGATACGCTGATAAGCCCAAACCAAATTCTGGCCGGGCTTACAACTATCTTGATGCTTTCTCTTGATCAGACTTGAGAAAAAATGACGCGATCTGGTTGGTCTTGATACTTACCCTTGCGATCTTGGTAAGTTACATGACAGGGATTGCCCCGATAGAAAAGCAACTGTGTGATGCCTTCATTGGCGTAAATGCGATTGAAGAGGCCAGTGCAGTTACTGATTTCAAGTGTTAGGTAACCTTCCCATCCGCTCTCAGCAGGCGTGATGTTAACAAGGATTCCTGAACGTGCGTACGTTGATTTGCCGACTGCCACAACGGTGACATCCCCTGGTAATTTCAAACGTTCTTGCGCCACACCAAGGCAATAACCGTACGGAGGCAGCAGGAAGTATTGTCCCCTTTCGTCTTCCAACAGGTCAGTTGGCTTCAAAATATCGGGATCAAAGTTCTTGGGATCACAATCCCCTGCTTGCACCTTACCAAAGATCAGGCATTGCGTTGGAGAAAGCCGGATGTCATACCCATAAGAGCTCAAGCCGTAACTAAGAAGCTTGCGTCCCCCTTCTTTGTTGACCAGATGATCAACAAAAGGAGCAATCATTTCCTCTTCTTCTGCAAGCTGCTTGATTTCCCAGTCGGCCAGAACGCTCATGGTCCCTGTCATTCGATTTTTAGTATACAGAAATTACGACAGGATATGCCCGCGTTCTGAGTAAACGTCAATGAAACGTTCGACTGCCACGTCTGACGAATCTGTGGGTGGAAGATAGACAACCATGGAAGTGCACGTCCTGTGCTGTTTAATTCCTTGACTGTTATGACGCAATAAGCTAGGGGCAACACGCAAGATGCATAAAGGAAAGCTAAAGATCTTGGGCTCGTACCGGATCATGTCCGGACAATTGGTAAAGTAAATGGCTTGCTTGATTTCTTTTGCAAGCCAAGACCGATACAGTTTTCTGAACCAGACGGCGTGAGAAGACGTGAGTGATGGAGAAGATGCACGTGTCATCTTCCATCGTTCGTGTTTAATGTCCCAAAAGTATGCACCCGCTGGCGGAAACAAATAAACATTCCCGTACCACTGCTGTGCATTCAACCCATCATCCGATGGCGTGAAGAAGGCAGGTGCCTGAACGTACTCATTGGCAACCTTGCTACTGGCAACATCCAGCTCAATGCCACCCATCACTTCATTCGCAGCAACGATCAAGTCCGAGTTTGTGATCAACTCAGAGTCTTCCGACCGTGCCTTAACACCACGGACCCCAGCTTCTTTCATTACTTAGACGCCTGGTTGTAGTCGATCTCGCAGTAGCGGATGCCATCTTTGTCATTAATGACATAACCTGCTTTTTCTGTTGGGTCAATCTTTTGTGCAGCAGAGAGAATGCGACGGAAGGTTTCAGCCATGTCACCATCGTTGCCACGCTCACAATCTTCCTGTGCCGAATGAATTTCCTTGAGGGTCCAGAAAAACATGGAACGTTCTTTGTTTTCTGGTTGGAAGACCATGACACCAGGCCCTTCCAGTTCCCACATCTTGCAATACTGCTCTCCCATATCACCAAGGATTAACTTGATGGTTGCATCAAGCATCCGGGCCTTGGTTTGATCCAGCTCTGGACCAATAACAGAAGCAATTAACTTTTCACGCCTGCTTACCATTTTCAATCAATCCTTGACGATGTAGGGATTCTAGAAGCTTTTCGGTCGGTTGATACAAGACAACAAGCTTACCAAGGACTCCACGTTTTTTCACCAACTTGCCAGCTTCATCCCGTACCTTGTCAAATTCACCAGAGCGAATCAGATACTCAGCGACGCAACGCAGTCTTCGCTTAAGTGGTAATTCGGCCTGTGGAAATTTGCCGCAGATCGTATCGGACTGTAAATCCTGGAACGCTAGACGCAACCTGTTGGCAAGGGTCATGCCGGAGTTGGCGTCCTCCTCCTCATAATTCTTTAAGTTCTCCAGGTACCGCTGCAAGCATCCGTCATCAAACGAACCTTCTGGCGGTATGAACATTTCAACTTGCCGGATCAATGATTCCGGAAGAAGTTGCTCGTGATTCTCAATGGTTACGGAGGAGACATCAACTCCACGGAATCGATGGGCCATTATTCGAGAAAGCCTCGATCTGTTTTGTACATTTTGGTAGCACTGTCACCTTTACCCCTTAGATCCCCTGATTCCAAGTCCCTGTTCTTGGAGAAGGACTGCACCAGCTGGTTCCAAGGCACGCGAAGGACAGCTTTACGATTGGGATCAGGAGAGACGTTGACAAAATGGATGCCTTCTTTCCATCCTTTATTTGGATCACGCCGACCGATGGCAATCCAATTACGAATGGTCTGATCGGAGACCCCCAGTCGTTTACCGCATTCTTCTGTTGAGATGTACTCATCGGCATAGGCCTCTGGATTCAACACATCAATTTCACCGGTTGAGTACCGGCTGTGCCACATGGAACTAAGGACGTTCTTGATACCCTTTAGTTCAAACGCAATATCTTCCAGGCTTTTGCGCAGGCCGTATTTCATGGCAGCAAACATTTTGGTTAGATGCTAGTGTATGGGCAAATCTTTTGCACCACGATGGAAGAACAAATTCCTTCCAGTACCCCTCCCCAACCTGGTGAGCAACCTCAAATGCCGCCTATCCCACAGGGAATTACCCCTGAAATGCTGGAAGCCATGAAGGCTCGTGCACGGGAAGAAGCAATTCGAATGACGATCCTGCAGCAGCAACAACAGATGGCTCCCCAAGAGGAGGTTCCTGTTGCACCACGTCCTTCTGTTCCTGTATTTCAGCCCCCTCAAGCGCAAGTCATTTATCTGCGCCGCAACTTGACAGTTGCTGAACTCATTATTGTCTTTGCGATTGCTTGTGGCTTAGTCACAGGTGTTCAGGCAGCCTGGAACTTTGCATCCAACCACCTACCTCGCATTGAAATCAAGGCTCGGTGAGGTTAGACACACTGCGACTATAATTCATTTTATGGGGTTTTTGTGATTTAATAGGTGGCCAACAGGCGTATATCCGAGCTACAAGAACTTGCCGGCATCCAGTTAGCGGATGGAGATCTGCTGACAGTTGTGGATGTCGGTGAAGTTGACCCTGCGATTAAAAACAAGAAGCTAACGATATCTGGCACCAAGGCGTACCTTAATGTTTACTACCTGCCACGCACTGGTGGCACAGTTAGCGGTTCTGTTCTTATTGAAGACAACCTGACGGTTCAAGATCAAACGACCCTTTCAGGTCTGAACGTCAGCAATACAACGAATATTGGGATTCTTTACGTCTCTGGTACAACAAACGTTACCGGTACGTTCAGCGGTACCACCATTACGGGTACCAATGTCAATGCAACAAACGTTGCAGCAAACACACTAACAACCAATAGTTTTTCTGTGACCACCCTGACGGGTGTGTCCGGTACGTTTACAACCATTGTCTCTGGTGCAACTGTTACCGGCAATACGGGTAACTTTGGAAACTTAGCTGCAGTTTCTGGTGTCTTTAGTAACTACCTCAGAGGTGGTACGGTCACTGGCGACTTTGGTGCCTTTGGTACTGCAACCGGTATCACTGGTATCTACACAACATTACTGTCCGGAGCCACAGTCACTGGCACGACAGCTAACTTTACGACGGGTAACTTCCAGGTCCTTAACGCTGGTTCCCACACCATCACCGGTAACTCGACCGTTAGTGGTGATCTGATCGTTCGTGGATCGGGCTTCTTTAGCTCCGGCGTTCAAATCACTGGTACGGTCAGCGGTACGACCATTACCGGTACCAATGCCCAGTTTACAAACGTAACTGGTGTCAACATCATTGGTACGACCCAGGTTTCTGGTGCAACTGTCACTGGCGGTGCGGGTCAATTCACAACGGTTACCGGTGGTACTGCAGGTTTCACAACAGTTACCGGTCAAACCGTCACAGGTAATACTGGTAACTTCACAACGTTGAATGCAATTACTGCATTCTTTACCACCGGTATTGTCCGAGAAAATATCACCGTCACTGGTAATGCAACCGTTAACAGTGATTTAATTGTTCGTGGTTCTGGTTATTTCAGCTCCGGGATTAATGTCACCGGTCGTGTCAGTGGCATCACTATTACCGGAGCAGGTGGTGGCTTCACAACCCTCACAGGTACGACCGTCACTGGCTCTGTTGCCAACTTTGTCAGTGGCGTCTTTACAACCCAGGTTTCCGGTTTAAACGTTACCGGTGAATACGGACGTTTCCTCAGCCTAGAAGCAAGCGTTATCACAGGTGGAACCATCATTGGAACCACGACTGTTTCTGGTGTTTCGATTCAAGGAAACAATGGTTTCTTCGGTACTGTCACTGGCAATACCGCTGGCTTTACAACGGTCACTGGAACCACGGTTACAGGCACCACCGCAAACTTTGTTAGCGGCGTCTTTACAACTCAGGTTTCTGGTCAGACAGTTACTGGTGGAACTGCACGCTTTACAAGTGGAATCTTTGGAACACTGGTTGCTGCATCTCATACTGTTACTGGCGATCTTGTTGTATCCGGCAACTTAAGGGTTGAAGGCTCTGGTTATTTTAGTTCCGGTGTTCAAATCACAGGAACTTTAAGTGGTACCACCATTACAGGTACAACGCTTCAGGCGACCAGCATCACTGGTGTTTCTGGTGTCTTTACAAGTCAAGTTTCAGGTGCAACGATCACTGGAAACCTGGCTCAATTCACGACACTAACCGGTGGAACTGCAGGCTTCACTACGATTACTGGTACGACTGTTACCGGCATTACTGCTAACTTTGTCAACGTCAATGCAACCAATATCACCGGAGTTGAAGTTTCTGGTGCCATGGTTAAAGGCACCGTTGGTAGCTTTGGTGTTTTAATTACAACCAGTGGATTATTTACTTATCTATCTGGTGCTACCGTCACGGGTAATGTAGGTCAGTTTGGAACACTGACTGGTAACACGGCAGGTTTTACGACGATTACTGGAACGACCGTTACTGGTACGACTGCAAACTTTGTTACCCTCTCCGGTACTTCAATTACAGGCGAGATTGCCAATGTTACCCAGATTACAGGCGTAAACGGAGTCTTTACAGCACAGGTTTCTGGTGCAACTGTTACCGGCAATATTGTTCAAGCAACGACCGGCGTATTTGTCACTTCTTCCGGTAGTACATTTATTGCTGGTGGCACTACGTTTGTCACCGGTTCTGGTGATGTGCGCCCCAGGGGTCTATTCTCCTTCCCAACAACTGTTGGTACAAACGGTTTTGTTTTACAAACCAATGGAAACGGTACAACTTCTTGGGTTGCTCAAAGTGGGGGCGGTGGAGGTGGCATCACCACAATTATGCAAAGCAAGATTGTGATTGATGTTGACTTTGGGATAAGTAATGGATTTAACGGATTAAGCCAAGGTCCAGTAGAAATTCAAACTGGATTTACGGTTGATGTACCAGATGGTTCGCGCTGGGCCATCCTTGTGTAGAATTGAATTAAACTAGGTATTAAGAATACAAAGGGACACGGTAATGCCTTACGGAACCCTAAAAGTTGATAATATTACCTACACGGCAGCTGGCGTTGACGCGACCACGACTGTAAGCGGCCTGGCAAACGGGGCAGGCTTTACTAATATCTCTGTTACCGGCACCGTTTCTGGCGCAACCGTCACTGGTAACGCGGGTAATTTCACCACAATTACAGCTGTCACTGGTATTTTCACCACGACACTTAGTGGTGCAACTGTAAGTGGAAATACAGGCCGGTTTACAAATTTAACCGGTACTGCCGCTGGATTTGGTACTGTTACAGGGGCAACCGTCACAGGTACAGCCGGTCAATTTGGCACCATTACAGGTAATACAGCAGGTTTTACGACAGTCACAGGAGCAACTGTCACTGGCACCGCTGGCCAGTTTGGGACGTTAACTGGTAATACAGCAGGTTTTACAACAGTCACCGGAACAACCGTTACTGGTACTGCGGCTAACTTTGCCAGTGGTGGTTTTACAGGAACTGTTTCAGGTAGCGCTGTTAGAGATGTCGCTGGTAATGTCCGCGATGTTCCACAAGTTGTGCAAACAACTTCCTATACGCTCACTGCAACAGATGCTGGGGACCACATTTTTACTACAGCTGGCGTAACAGTGCCTTCTGGTGTATTTGTTGTTGGCCAAGCAGTAAGTATCTATAACAACACCACTGGAAACATTACAATCACTCAAGGTACTAACGTTACTCTTCGCCAAGCCGGTACGTCTGGCGTAGGTAATCGGACCCTTGCTCAGCGAGGTTTGGCCACAGTATTATGTGTTTCAGGTGCAGCAGGCACTGAGTTTGTAATCGGTGGTGCAGGGTTAAGCTGATATGTCCTTCATCCAGATGCTGCTTGGAATACCAAGCGCTTCAGCAACAGCACCAGCAGTTGTTGAGTATCTCGTTATCGCAGGTGGCGGTGGCGGCGGCGGCTTCGGAGGAGGTGGTGCTGGCGGTTATCGCACATCTGCTGGACCTTCTGGTGGTGGAGCATCTGCCGAATCTTCTATAACAATCACACCAGGAACTTCTTACACCATCACCGTAGGAGCGGGTGGTGCAGGCAGCGTGGGACCTGGCGCTGGTTCTTCTGGTAACAACTCTGTATTTAGTACACGTACGAGTACAGGAGGAGGAGGTGGTGGCGGTAATAGCGCCCCTGCTCTTGTAGGTGGTTCCGGAGGTGGTGGCGGCTATGGTGGTTCACCTTTTCCAGCCATTCCAGGCGCTTCTGGCACAGCAAATGAAGGTTATGGGGGCGGTTCCAGTGTAGCTGGAGCAACAGCTGGTGGCGGCGGCGGTGGCGCAGGAGCAGCTGGTGGGAATGCAGCAACTAGCGTTGGTGGCGCAGGTGGTACTGGTGTGGCATCCTCTATTACTGGTTCTTCTGTTACAAGGGCAGGTGGTGGCGGCGGTGCTTCTAACGGTACAGTCGGTGCTGGTGGCGCTGGTGGTGGTGGTGATGGTGGCTTGCAATCAGGTAGTGGACAACAAGCAGGCTCAACAAATACAGGTGGCGGTGGTGGCGGTGCATACGCCGCTTCTGGAGCAGCTGGCGGCTCTGGTGTTGTTATTATTAAAATTGCAGACACTTTAACGGCATCTTTTTCTGGTGGCGTAACAAGTTCTTTGTCTACAGCTGTTGCAGGCTTTAAAATTTATACTGTTACTGCAACATCGACAACTACTGAAACTGTAACGTTCTCCTAATGGCACACTTCGCACTTCTCGACGAGAACAACATCGTCACTTTTGTTACCGTTGGCCGTGATGAAGATGACGGTAAAGAAGCTGAGTTAAGCGCTCGCACCGGCCAAACTTATAAGCAAACCAGTTATAACACTCGCGGTGGTGTTTATTACTTACCTAACAGCAACACACCTGGCCCAGACCAATCGAAAGCTTTTCGTAAAAATTACGCCGGCATTGGTTACACCTATGACGACGTGATTGATGGATTTATCCCCCCCAAGCCATATCCCTCCTGGCTTTTAAACACCACGACAGGTCTGTGGGATCCCCCGATTCCTTACCCAAGCGATGGAAAACAATATCAATGGGATGAAGCAACTCATTCCTGGATAGAAGTGCCTCATACTACTGCGTAAACGTCATGATTAAACTTGTTGATGCGGCTGAGTATTACAAAGAGCTTCCGCATCAGCGAGACGCATTTGCGTGGTTAGAAACAAAAATTCCGGCTTCTGTACTTGAAGAATTTGCGATTAAGTACCGCAACGATTCAAAGCCAGAACCGGAATTTTCTAACACATGGGAAGGTGTTCTTGGAGCTGCAAAGAAAGCTGGTGCCAAGTTCCCTGAATGTGTTGCTGCTCAGTGGTATCTAGAGAGCGCACAGGGAAAACATGTTTCTTGTACGCATAACTACTTTGGCATCAAAGCAAAAGATGGAGAAGGTTGTTACGTCTCTACACAGGAAGTCTACGGCGGTCAGACAGTAACCATTAAAGATTGGTTTAAAGCCTTTGATACTTTATATGACTGTGTTGACTACTTGGTGACTCGTTGGTATAAGGACTACAACGGGTATAAAGGTGTTAATCGTGCCAGTAGTAGGAATGAATGTGCACGTTTATTAAAAGAAGAAGGATACGCCACCGATCCTTTGTACAGCACAAAATTAATTCAGGTCATGGATCGCATGACAGGAACCCCTGGTAATAATGAAAAACCTAAATTTAACCCCTGGAGCCCGTTTACATTTCAAGTTACACCCAATATTAAATACGGAGAACTAACGCTCAACCAGGAAGCGCGTCGATTTACTAAACAACATCAATGTGATACGGCACTTGAACTGTGTCAATTCCTAGAAAAAGTACGTAGCGCTTTTGGTAATAAACCAATCATTATTACCAGTGCTTCTCGTCCTGAACCCATCAATACACAAGTGGGTGGCGCCAAAAATAGTGAGCATACTTATAGTGCACCGTCAAAAGGAGCTGTTGATTTTTACATCCAAGGCGCCGACACTTATGCGGTACAAAACTGGTGCGATAAAAACTGGCCTTATTCGGTAGGATACGGTGCCCCAAAAGGATTTGTGCACCTTGGTATCAGAGAAGGAAGGCCTCGCGTCCGCTGGGACTACTGAAGTGAAATGCAAGAAAGATCCACACATACGCGTCAATATGTGCTGGGAACTTGGTAATGAGAAAAAGTGCGTCACTCTTGAGAAGAACAACGCACTTGCAACACGTGATTGGGTAGAAAAACAAGGTGGAACTGTGTTTTGGTTCCAGGCTTTACCTGATTAATCAGCGCTGTTTGGCGCGACCAATATTCAGAGCAAGAAACTCAAGAACTTTATAAGCCTTACCAAGAATTTCATCATCCTTGGGAGTAGGGGTTAGTGCGCAGATAGCAGAAGCTGCAGCGTGAATAGCAAGCGCAACTTCAATGTATTCGTTAAGTTTGTGCATGGGTACCTCCCGTTTCTTTTATTCTAACGGTCGAATATATTTTCCTCTTGGACGGCAAAAAAATCTTCCCAATCTTTTTCGGTTGCGTCTGTAATAGTTGGACTACGGTACTTATTTTCTTCTTTGTTTACTTTTTGTTCGTCTTCAGACATCGTAAATACGGCAACATGGAGCGCTTGGATTCTTTTCACAATAACGCTTCCAAGCTATCTCAGGTGAATGCTTCTGTTTGAATACAGACAAAAGACGTGTAATCATGGCCTATTTGTCAGTGGGATAAAGAGATCCGGGAACTTATCATCAGGATGATGCTGTGCGTTCCAGGCATCTCTCCATTCTGACAGTGTGTGATCGTGAATGGTATCAAGGAATGATTCATTACCAAATTCAAGCAGAAAGAAGTCATTAGTAACAGCACCACCGCCAGTAGTTTGTTGCCCAATCAACCACTCAGAACCATTTAAAACAGTAACTGTTACGCCTGAGTTGATTTGACAAAGATCTTGAGTAAAACCATTTGGCCTACCTGGCTCTGCTGAAATGATAGTGTCAACAGTAATAGGAGAATCAACTGTTACTGTTGTGACAGGATCAATTGTTGTTTCTTGGAGAAACAGACTGTAGTCCTCTAGCGCCAAGAATAGTTCACTTTGTGCAAATTCAACAACAATACCGACTGAATAGTCAATTCTTTCATTACGTGTTGAAGAAACACAGAGAAGATAGCTCCCTTGTGGCAATGGATAGTAACGGTCATCTCCGCGATCTAGGCGTACAGGATCAAATGTATTGTATAAATCTGATTGATGGCTCATTACCGTATCAAGATACGGAATGTATACAGAGCCAACAGTATTTAATCCCTGGCGAATTGAATCAGCATCAAAAATTGGTAGCCCGTTAACCGGGTTAACATTCAAATCATATACGGATGTTTGAATGTAATTAGGCCTTGGGCCACCCTTGGCAAGAATAATCCAAGCGGGACTGGTGATATTAATACGAAACCAGTGGTTATATGTACCACCGCCGTAACCATTCAGACCCACCTGGTTCAAAGGACCAAGTGTTCCCGTTAAATAACGCAGAGAAAGTTCGCCAAACGTACCAAGGTCTAGCGGATTTTCTTTTGTTCTTTGACGTTGATTAGTTTGATTGGATACCCGTGACACTTCTACCCAACAATCCTTATTTATTCATTGTACTCGGGGCGATTCTTAACGTATTCTGGGTTGGCAATGGGGTTTTTGTGATCTTTGAGAATCACTTTGGTTACATCCAATCCGCTATGCCCCCCTTGGTTGAACATCATCAACTTTTTGGCTTCAAATTCTGTGACGCAAGGAGCAATCGTCTGAGGCGGAAAGTTCCTATTGAAGCTTGAAACCAAGTGCAGTGGGTTGCCGCACTTTTTGTTTCCGCACAGACGTGTCACCAGAAGAGATCCCACATCACCCCATGCGCACTGGTAGATCGCTTTATGGATGTTGACGTTTTCGGACTTCTGCTTGCTGTAGAAGGATCGATAGGACGGAAGACACACACGCTTGGGTGTAGTACCAGAAGGTCCGTTGATCTCCCAGCACTCATCCGGGAAGGTGACATTGACTTGACTCCAGACCTTGGCGTACTTGATGCGGTAGTCGGATTGCAGGTAGTTCACGTCAAACCCGCAGACGTTACTGAGGATCTTCTTGGCGCATTCATAGCACCAATGCTCAGATGAGTCTCGAATGAGATGGCCGTGAGGACAAGCAAAGCCTGTGTAGTACCCCAGCTCGTTGAGTCGTTCCTCCTCCAGGGAATCAATGGCATTGACGTGCCTGAATCTCGCGAGTCCCAGAGTGGATTCGAGTTTCTTGATGAAGCTTGCCATCTCAGTTCAGAACAGCGGTTTGACGACGGTTGCGGCGGGTGCGTGGCTGCTTCTCCTTCCGTGACTCAAGCCACAGCTCGGTCGGCAGCTGATGCTTGGGGCAGTCCTCAGGACGCTTCACGTCTGCGTTCCCCGGATCCTCGCCAGTACGTAGGTAGTACACGATGCGGTGGGCATGCAATTTTTAGTTATCTAAAGAAACGACGTAGTACCTGCCGTGATGCTCCAGGTACCCAGCCATCTCTCCATCCTTATGGCGACGATTGGTTTCTGCCCATTCCAAGCCACTGGGGTACTTGTCACTCAGTCTTAACCGTTGCTTCACGTACCAGAGGGGTGGCATGGGTCTGTACCGGCGAGCCATGGGTGGAGGGCGACTTTACGGACTTTACAATACTATCTATCTTTCTATGAGCTAAATAACAACCTGTAGCATCTTGTCATTAAAACGGACTATGACACGTTACTTCCTCTTGTTATTTACGTCATGTAAGGATTGGAATGCCTCTAAAGTCCCACTCTAAAACTCACGGTTTTGGTCTCATGATGAGACTGCCTTTCCATAAAAAAGCCCCTCGTTTGCGGCGAGAGGCCTCATCCACCCATGCGGATCGTCCGGTCAGATCTTAGACGGCAGCAAGCTCTACGCCTTGAGCCTTCCCTTTCTTTTTAGCTTTCTTTCCCTTCGGCTCCAACCTCACTTCCGGCTTAGGAGGATTGAGCACCTCCTGGAACACCCCATCAAATTGTGCGGCAACCGTATCCCAGTTGAACTGATCGTCCGTTACGCGGATGTAGCACAGTTCGGCTACGGCGTCGAGCTTGTCCCGATCTTCGTAGAGTTCGTTGAGGATTTCTGCAAGGTGCTCGGCAGAGGGGCAGGGCATCTCACGAGCAAAGTTGGTGTCCACATCTACGTGTC
>Ga0181355_1000180_pt1 | contig 25457 bp, 60 predicted proteins | sample Fa13VDMM15DN_FD_130099 | JGI IMG/M metagenome (GOLD analysis project Ga0181355, IMG submission 130099) | Freshwater viral communities from Lake Michigan, USA - Fa13.VD.MM15.D.N | ecosystem: Environmental > Aquatic > Freshwater > Lake | place: USA: Michigan | collected 2013-09-23 | reverse complement strand
CCTTAAAGAAACTCCTACATTTTACAAACCTGTAGGTCAAAGTGTTCAAGAAACTATCGATGAATATACAGGTGAAAAATTAAAAGCTAAATCTAAGATGGAGGGGTATGCAGACGCTATTATAGAAGGAATTGCGCCTGTGGCGTTGGCTCCTTTTACAGGAGGGGCTTCTTTAACAAGTTTAGTCGCTAAAGAAGGAGCAAAACAGTTAGGAAAAGGAACAGCAAAGAAAGCTGCCGAACGACTTGCCAGTTCTGGATCTAAAATATACGCACCCACAGCTGCTAATATTGCCGAACATGGAGCAGCGTCTGCTGGAATTCATCATTATTTAGAAAATACAGATGATCCAAATATGTTGGCCGCACTAGCTGCTGGTTTGGTTTCAGGAAAAGCCGGAAAGTATGCGACAGCTCCTAAAGAATCGTTACTTAGAGGGTTTAACAAAGCTACTAAATTTGATCCAGAGCTTTATGCAAAAGCACAAGCGGCTGATATTCCCGTAACCCCAGCAACTGTTTCAACTGGGATGTTGCCAAGAGGTTTAGAGTCTATTGCCGCTAAATTACCGGGCAGCATGGGGGAATTAGAAGAGTTTGCCAAAAAGCAAGAAAGTGCAATTGCTCGCAATATGGGGATTTCTCATCCTGATTTAGAATCAGCGGTTAAAGATGTTCCTTATGAATTGGCTAAAAAAGGCGCTTCAGAGTTTCACGCACAGCGCAGTGGAGATTTTGCAAAAGCAAAAGAGATATTTGAGCCTGCTGAAAAAGAAGCAATCAAACAAAAGAAAGTCACTAAAGTTGGTGATATTATTAAAGATTTACGCAAAGAGCGTGATGAGTTTACGGATGTTAATGCTCAAAAAGATTGGGATAAAGATCCAAAAGGAAAATTATTAAAAAAGCTTGAAGATTATTCTTATCGTCAAGGTGGGGTTGGATTAAAAGATCTTGAACAATTACGCACCAAAGCTCTTAAATTAAGAGACAAAAATTTGAGTCCGTTAGGCAAAGAAACAGCTGAATCTAGAGAATATGCGGATGTTTATAATTTGTTGTCAAAAAAACGCCAAGATTTCATGTCTGAGATTGCTGAGACACCAGAACAGGTAAAAACAGCCAAAGAAGCACGAAAAATGTGGGCCGAATATAAAGATCAAAAAAAAGGTCTATCTAAATATGTAGCAAAGATTACAGATGCTGACACAGATGTAGGAGCGTTTAACACATTAAAACGTGATCCTAAAGCTTTTAAAGTCGTACGCCAAGGATTACCAAGAGAAGAGTGGGGAGATCTTGCTGAAGGATTTATAACAGATCTTGGCGATAGACAAGGGCGTTTCAATATTAATAGCGCACACACAAATTTTGTGAACAATAAACACAAAGGTGTTAAAGAAGAGTTCAAAAAAGCTTTGTCAGCTGTTGGTCCTAAAGCGGTTGAGCATTTCGATAACACTATAGATTTAATGACGCACAACAAAAAGATCTTTAATCAAATTGCTAATACATCTCACACTTCTCACACTACCGAACTCATTAGTCAAATTAAGCGTTATGGAACTGCCGCAGTAGCTGCGGCAGGAGCAGTTACAGGCGTAGCTAGTGGAGGGGTTATGCCATTAGTAGGTGCTGTAACTACCTATGCAGGACTCAAATATGGAGCCAAGTTATGGACGGATCGGCGATTATTAGCTGCCATGAATAGAGTGGCAACAGCAAAAAGACCATCATCGCAACAAGCTGCTTTGGATGCATTTGTTAATTCATTAAGTCGTTATGAAAAGAAGGAAAAAGAACATGAGTAGAGCTAAAAACGATGCTATGAGATTTATGGATGGGGGATCAGCTGGAAAAGGTCATTTTAGGCAACAACATCCAAGAGGATGTTCTGCTGCAACTTTTTTAATTTCCACACAAAATATGTCACCTTCTTCAAATTTAGAAGTCTTTCCTACATCACCAAGAAAAATAAAAGAAACAGAACAAAGAATTGCTAGTACCGCAGCCCAGCGAAAAACAAAAAATAAAAATGACAATAATACGTATACATACGATTTAGAAGAAATGGGAATGCCTATAACTCCCATAGCACATGCTTATAATCGTGGGTATTATCCACTCAATAAATCAGATCTTACTTATGAAAAATTAACCAATTTAAAAAATAAAGGCCACGCCGCTGTCATTAGTACAAATTTATATAGCTCCGGTTCTAAAAAATCTAAATCTCGAGGAAAACATGTTTTTCATATAGAGCCAACTGAAACTCAAGACCAGATTAAAATTTATGACACATTAGAAGAAGCGCCATTGATACTTAATTTAAATGATCTAAAGAGAAAAAGCGGATTCATAAATGGAAACCATCGACAAAAACTTGAATCATTTTCTGCAATAAGACCTGAACGTGGTAGGAGTGATGAAGAAAGTTCTTATGCTAGTGATGATGTTGGTCTAAAAAAAATACCGCAGCCAAAACGAAAGAACACAAACACCACGGGTCAACAAAAAAAATCTAGACGTTCAAAATAAGTTGTATTTTTCTTAAAAGATTTAATCCTTGAACTTCTTCTTCTGAAGATTGAAAAATATTATAAAAGGAAAAAGAATTATCCTGATTAATCACAGCCCCTAATCGTACAAAATAACGCTCAATTCCCCTTTTGGTAACAGTGTTAAAGATTTTTTTTTCTTCTTTAGTTTGAAAAGCATCACGATTGTATTTGAAAATAGTATCTATGTATTTCCAACATGAAGCCACACAGACTGGATTGGGATTTCCATACACATCACATTCTCTGGGCAAAAGATGAAATAATTTTGAACGAAAAGCATATGTTGCATGAATAAAAATAAATCTTTTAAATTTATTTTCAGAATCATTTTCTTTTAAAATTATATCATAACCATAAGTTTCACCACCCCTAGGCAAATGACAAAACTCTAATTCAGCTACGTTATTACTTTCCAACCTTTCAATTAAATTATTTCTTGCATGGTAAAAACGGCTATAACGATCGTCTATACCTTCAGAAGCTTGAACAGAAATTTGAGTACTAAAAATATATCTTGTATGCGGTCTTTCATCGGTCTCCATTGCTAAAAAAGATACTGAGCAAACAAGAGTAAGAATAATCGTTTTAAGCTTCATTGTTCTTTACTTTTTCCAGATACACAAAATCAGCACGCTCTAATGTTTTTAATACGAGCGCTTCTTTCAGCACTTCATGAGAAATGAAGCAAGCCACACGCCCATCATGCAATTTTATACAGCCACCTTCGGGATATTTTTTTAAAAACTCATCCGCATCTTTCATGTTTTTATCTAAACATTGATAAAACAGTATGGCTTCCAAAGAAAGGGTAGTCTTTTTTATCTTTAATATATTGATTTGTTCCCTCTGTAATAATCCTTAAAGCATCATCTCGTTGTTCATTGGAATCTGGAAACATTTCCACAAACATAGAAGGACGTCTGCGAATATAACTGTTTTGTGCTTCAAAAAATCCATGGAAATAATGACCCATCCCATAAATAACCCCTACACCAGCAACAATAGAAAGACCTATGGCGGTTCCAAGATGATCCATAGCTTCTTGTCTGCCTTTGATTTTTTTCATTTCTGTAAGCTTGACTTGATACATCAATTCAAAATCATCTAAATAATTCTGTTTGGTGCGCTGGGACGAAATATTACGTAAGGATTGACTTGACATAATCATTAGAGATGACCCCATATTGTCTTCAACCCCCATACCCACAACAGATGTTATAAACACAGTAGCTAAAAGTAATTTTTTTAAATTCATGATTGTCCTAAATTTTTAGAGATATTTTCTAATACACCAATTTTGTAAAATTATAAACGTTAAAAATAATTATTTTTTAACAAACACACCCAACAAACACAAATTAATTTTATACTTTAACATCACATGCTATACTTAACTAATAAATAAAATTTGGTGTTTAAATGAAAAAATTATTAGTATTATTGTTAAGCATAACTGGAGCATTTGCATCTATTCAAGGGTGGTATGCAGGAGCAGAAGGACGTTATGAATATCATAATTACTCGAACTCTCTTCAGTGGAATAGAAATGTTTCCTTAGAATCAAAAAGCAAACCTCATCAAAAACTTGTGGGCGGAGCATTTGTCGGTAAAAACCTTGCGTTTGGCAAAAACTACCTGGGCGCAGAGTTAAAATTATTAACACCCACTTCTCAAAGAAAAACATTTGCTTATGAAGATGATTCGATCAATGTGGCGCTTAAAAGAGGAGCGGCAACTATTTTGAGTGTAAAGGCTGGAACTTTTATTACAGATAGTCAGTCTGTTTATCTAAAACCTTCTGTGCTTGTAGCTAAATACACAAGCAAAAACAGCTTTAAAAGCTCTAAGAGAAAAATAAATTTTGTTCCAACTATTGGTACAGAGCGTTTGATAAACGATAAAATGATCATGCGCCTAGAATATGAGTATATGCCCTCTGTGAAGGTTAGATCTACAAAAGATGGCATTACACACGCCCATGGTGAAAAAGTTCATGTAGCAAGTGCGGGAGTCGCTTATAAATTTTAAAAATTGATATAGGCTCATCCTTTGCAGTTGTTGCAAAAAACGCAACAACTTATTTGTAAACACAATAAAGGAGACACATATGATTTTAAAATTTATACCGATTTTGCTTTCAGCGTCTGTTATCTTTACAAGCGAGCCGGACGATGAAGATGATCTTGTCATTATTTTTCCGGTTTTTGATTGCTCTGGTAATCATTTGATACCAAACGTTCCTGATGTGGGAGAGATTACACCCGATAATTCTTCGCGTGCTTCCTCTCCCCTTTTTCAAGAGCTAAATGAAATCACCGAATTATTAAAAGAAATGAAAGAAGTTTTACAAGCCCCCGCTGAACTTCCACCGCTTAAAGAAGAAGCGCCTGCTGTAATAGAGGCGGCAACTCCCTTGGCTAGTGTTACAATTCCCCAAGCGCAACCTAAACCACCTATACAGCCTGTTACTCCCGCAGGAACCTTCCAAAGAGCAGCTCAGCACAAAAAGGTAAGGTTTAAGTAATCAAAGCTTATCCAAGAGCTTCTTAAGCATATATGTGTGGTATCCAACGGGAGACCATGTAGGGTCCTCAAAAGAAACCGAAATGCCCGAGGGTTCATGGACCAAGTGAACAATGCGATCCTTGGACGATTCCCATTTTACATTGTTGTCTTTCATCATAGCAAAGAACGTATCGCAATTATTATAAATATCCCAATTAGTTGGTTCTGGTTTGTAAACCGAAACGTCTTTAATTTTTTTTACTTTTTTACTGCTCTTTACTTTTTTGTTCACAGATTTATTACAATTTATATTATATCTATATTCGAAAACAATATATTTTATTTGTCAATAAAAATAGGGATTGACCATGCATTAAAACATGCCAAAAAATGGTCAGGACCATCTGACTTGTCCATAATTTACGCGCCTTACAAGGGGGCGACCAAAAATATTTTTCTTACAAACTTATACACAGAATTTGTGCATAACCCTGTCAATAAATAGTGTTTAGAACAGTGAACCCTATGTATATAATGGGCTGTATATTGATTGATTATTTTTTGAGCACTTAAAAAAGTTTGCTTAAATCTATTGCCAATTTTTTTATTTTTAGTTTACGATAAGAACACAGAAAATTTTTGGATTTGAAAATATGAAAACATTAACTGTTAACTAAAAAATCCTTTACCAATTAAGATAAAGGATTTTAAAATTAGTTGTTTATCCCCCCGGATAAAAAAACCAAAAACGAAACCAAAATGAGACCCACCAAGGAAACTCAAAATGAAGTCAAAACCAACCCACCCAGAATCCAGAAAGAAACCAAAATGAAGTTGATTCCAAAATCAATCCCAAATGAACCCAAACAAGGAATTTCAAAATGAAATCAATTCAAGAAAAAATTCCACCTGAAACGACCCAAAAAGGAGCTTCAAAATGAAGTTAATTCCTGGAGTATTCTTACAAGACAAAAATATATTAGTCAACACTCTCTTTACATTTTTTAAATGTATCTCTAAGATTTCTCATCGGATATCAAAATTTAAAGGAGCAAGCAATGAAAGCATCAGCGCATTAAAAAAGGCCTTCCGAAGAAGACCTTTTAATAAACTGTATTATGCAAAGCATTATAAGTCAAAGCATTATAAGTACAGTGCTGCCAAGCACTTTCCTTATACAAAAGATTTTATGCTTTGTAAAGGAGAAAAATAATATGTTACCTCAATTAGAAATTTCAACGAAAAGATTTCACCATGAAGACACCGATCAGACATTAAAAAAGGCCTTCCGAAGAAGACCTTTTAAAAATTTGTATAAACAACAAACCCTGACAGGTTTGTTTATACAAAAGTTCAACCCTTTTGTAAAGATAAATCATGAAAAATAATTTAAATTATCACTCAAGCCCAACAACAGTTTTTGCATTTGCCGATCAAAGATTGATTTACCAAAAATTTGAAGAGATAGGAAAGAAGTACGGAGACCTTAGGGAATCTTTCTGCCGTAAACTTTATCAGGCTCAGAGGAATGCCTACAAATCAGGAAAGCTTGGTGTCCAAGAAAACAATATATTTTGGACTAGGATGACTTATAAAAAAGTTGCCGAACTACTGAATGTCAGTTTACGCACAGCAAAGAACGTTATTAAAGATTTAAAAGAATTCGGAATCATTCTTGTTGGGCGCTTCAAACAACTGTTAAAGAATTTTAAAACGGGTCGATTGATGGTCGATAATTACCTAGCATTCAACATCAAAAATATCATCCCAAAAGAAAAATTACCCCCCCCAAAGTTATCCACAGAAAACCCGGAGAGCCTTGTGGACAAAGGGTCACAGAGGGAGGGATATGGGGCAAAATTTGCACTATCATATAAGGATATATCTACCCTAAATATAGATAATATTGTTGGGAGCAAATGTCTTGTGGATAACTCTGACGAGTTACCCAACAATCCATCGCTCCCCAACCACAACAAAAATATTAAATTTCTTTTAAGGAAGGTTGTTAACTTTATGAATCCTAAAAAACCACGAAGAAAGTGTCACCGAATATTGAATTCAGAACGATCAATTCTTCAAGAAGCAGAAAGTGAGCCGTTGTTCTTCAATCCAGGTCCTCACCTATCCTTTGATGATGAGGATAGCTCTAAGAATGATGAACTTTCCCAGATTTTATCAAATTGGGGAAACATCCTTAAGCAAAAAGCTTTAAATGAGGATTAAATCCAACAATTTTTATTGGCACGTAACCAAAGGAGATCACTTAAGATGAAAGTAATGAGACGCATAAAAAAATACAGGAATGGCGCTATCAAAACGTATGCACCGTTTTTTTTAGTTTGTTGTTTAATAGCTGGGATGATGCTGGTAGTAAAAATAGCCCTTTACATGAAATGTTTTTAATTCTTGGATAGGTATTGACGATGTGCTTCAGTGTGCTACAATCATATTGTTCAAACGTTCCTGGAGAAGGATAACATTCAGGCGTGTTTGGATGTTAATTTCATAATTAACGCTCTTTTTTAGTTAGATTTAAATGAAAAAAAAGCGCTTCCGTTACTTTTACACGGGAGCGTTTTTTTTAATCCTATTTTAATATTTTTGGCAAAATATTAGTTTTTTGGTTGACAAAAAAAATATTTGTAATAAAGATTAAGGTGACTCGGGATCGATTTGAACATCTTTGTCGTTTTTCAGAGAAATTCCGAGTCACTATAGAAGTATTAAGCTCTTACACCAATCGTGTTATTTCATCCGTAGTTGCTAAACATATTTCTTCTTCCTCTTCTTTAGAAAAGTCATCAACCATTAAATATGGTGAGTTCAATCCCAGAAGAGTTATACCAATACAAAAACTTTTGTGTGAAAGACTTGATTCATTAAAAATCATAGTAAACATCTTTGTCGTGATAGGAGCAGATATAGTCGTAGATTTTTAAAATGTCAACAACTAAATGCTGTCCCTTTTTTTAATTTTACCATTTGTTATTAAATTCATCAATGATATGGCCATTTGTCAAATTAAGATAAATAGCCGTGGTAGTTAATCGATCGTGACCAAGTATCTTTTGTACGGCCGCCAAAGAAATACCTTTTTGTAAAGCCAATGTGGCAAAGGTATGTCTGAGAATATGCGGTGTTACTTCTTGAGATAATTGAGCTTTGTTGGCAACGTTTTTAACCATCCTTTGAGCATGACGAACCCCAACAAACCATTTGTCATGAAGAGAAAAGTAATGCTCCATAAGTGTTTGAACGCGTTTTGACATAGGGACAACACGTTTTTTGGAGCTTTTTCCGTAAGGACCACCCTTACCAGATATCCTAAAAGACTTTTCTTGCCATAAAATGTTTTGAGGAACCAAATTACATAACTCGGATATCCTCATTCCTGTATCAAGCAACGTCCATACAACAAGTTTTTCATGTATGGTATCGCACGCATGTGATAATCTGTCCGCTTCTTCAGCGCGTAAAGGCTCTCTTACAAATTGATAAGCTGGCATTATTTTGTTTTTAACCTTATTCTAAACTTGTTTCCCCCAGTACTGCCTCTGCTTGCAAGCACCTGGGGCTTTTTGTTTTTAAAAATTTTGTATATGCTTTTTTATCAACCAAAGGTCCTTCACACCAGTAATAATCATATGGAATTATGTAATAGTATTTAACGTCAAAACGATTTTTGCTTCGTTTGCGCGGACCAAAAATATTTCTTCCTACTATGTTCCAATTTTCTCGAAAATAACTAAACTTTAAATTTATATATTCTAAAAATTCTTGAGCAAATTCACCGTGCCACATTATAGGAATATATTCATCTAAATCTATTTCAATAATAAATTTTTCTTTACCCGATTCACTGGAAATTTCAGTTCTATATTTATATTCACTGTTGCTGCAACAATCTTCATTGGTCATTTTTTCCTCTTTTAGTTAGTTGAAACAAAAACATACCAAAAAAACGATTAAGTCGCAATAGGGTACGAAATGTGACTTTTGGTCGCTTTTCGTGAAAATGGTAAAAAATACAAAATGATACATTTGCTTTGTTGCGAGTAATTCAAAAAATGTGAAAAGGGAAGGGTGTGTCGTAATTATATATGGAAGGCGACACGAAATAAGTTGCCGTGTGAATTTTGACAACATGAAACTTGAACATCTATAGTAACCACTGAAAATTAATAAGTCTAGGAATTCAAAATTTATGAAAAATAAGAATATAAAAATTATGTGTTTGATAAGCTGTCTCATTTTATCTGGATGTGGAGCGGTGATGGCTAGTAAAAGAAGTACATATCGTGGAGATGCGGCAATATTAGCGGTTGGCCAAACCAGAGCGGCGGTAGAAAACGAATTAGGTGCTCCGGATATGTTAACTAAGATGGAAGGTGAAAAAACCAAAGCTATTTATCGAATGGACCCGAACGCACATAGTCGTGGAGCACGTAATGCGGCAGTAGCGGGACATGCAATTGCTGATGTTTTAACTTTGGGATTGTGGGAAGTGGTTGGAACTCCCACTGAATTAGCAGCTCAAGATGAAATGTCTAATTTCATTGTGATATACAATGCCTCTGATATCATTGAGTCAGTAGAAGTATTGAAATAATTTAAACCTTTATCCGCTAATTTTTTTTGTAAGGTTTTTCTTTTTCAAGATTCACCACACGACCGTCGGGATAAATAGCAACGATGTATCCGTTCTTGGCTTGATAAACTGGCAAGCCAAGAGCATGAATTTTAGCAATTTCTTCTTTGACCGCTTCTTTATACAATTCTAAGTGAGATTTCATAGTGAGATTTCATAAAAATACCTGCTGTCACTACTTAGCAGGTATTTAAATGTAACATATTAGAATTTGAACAATAAATCTATAGATTATGTGTACCACGATGTAGCATTTACATTATAAGCATGCAAACAAACCCACTGCCCATGATCATAGCCGTGTATTTCCAGGACAAGGGGTTTTTTCAATAAATCAGCATGTTCTTTAAGACTAATAATCTTATCTACATGTTTCACAAGCGCATCAAATTTTTCTTTTGCCATGGCGTAATTATCAAATGGCGTAGAGACCTGATGAAAAAAAGATTCGGAACTGACATATGTTTTATAATCTGGATACACATGACGATCAAAAACGACTTTATAAAGAGTACAATTAAGTAACATTTGATTTCCTTTTTGTAGGGCCCCTTACAGGAATCGAACCTGTGACCAACTGCTGCAACAGTTCTCTACCACTGAGTTAAAGGGGCAAATAAATTTAACACATATGTAAATCGGAACCCGCTGCCGACCCTCGAAAATCTTTTTCTTTTAACAACACCGTATCAATCTCAAAACAACCGGCGTTATCTATCCTAATAAATACTTGATTTAGTGTTATGACCATAGACAATGGTGCTTTTTCATTAAAAAATTTTTCAGCCTCTTCATAAGTTTTAAAAGAATTTGTGTATTCTTCGTAAAAGCGAGTATTACCGATTCTATGTTCAACACGAAAAGGTAAATACAGTTCAATATTTTCGTTAGCAATAGAATTTGTTTCGGCTGTCATATCGTTTTTTCCTTGTTTAAAATTTATTAACACATCACCATATCATATGGTTTTATGTTTTTGAATAATGTATTTAGAAACCGCTGCTATAGTCGTTTTAACCTTAAATTTTTGTCTTATTTTAATAAGGTGAAATTGGACTGTGCTTACAGCTATATTACGTTTGCGACTTATTTCTTTAAATTGATCACCTTTTGATAATAAATCAAGAATGGCCTCTTCAAGAGGTGTAATATCAAAGTCAGATAAACATTGACCAATCCCCCAAACCAATCTTTTTTTGGAGTTGGTATTATAATACACTCTAATATCAGACGTATCTAAACTTATCTTCATTGGTATTTTGTTTTTGTTTATGGCGTCAACATTTAACAAAGCATTTAAAAAATCTTTTTTGTCTGTGTAAAGTGAAATACCATTTATATTTATTTCGTAATACGGATCTTTGAGAATCATAAAAAAATACTATTTGTAAAAAAGTTAATTGTATCAAAGATTTTCTATTTCTTCTTTGATTTGATTTAAAGAAATGGGTTTGTAATCATGCACATCGACGCCCACATTAAACATTCTGTCCTTGATTCTCCATTTTTCATGAACATGACCATGAAGTAACCATTGATTTTTTAAATGCGGATTTTGTATGGGGCGATGTTTATCAAATCTATCTTCCTCAGTGTGATCGCCAGCATAAGGAAAATGATTGAGCATAAAACCATCTATAATTAACGGTGTAGACGAAGTGGGGTAATAAACTTCATTCATACCTATTTCACATATCCATCTAGTTTTTTGAATAGACCAATCATGATTACCCGCTACTAAACGGATATGACCATTAAGTTTTTTTCTGATCTCAGCTGTTGTGGAAGGGTTGGCAAAACTAAAATCTCCCAAATGGTAAACAATGTCATCTTCTCCAACTACTGAATTCCAATTTTCAATTAACATTTTATCCATGTCATGAACGGTATCATATGGACGATTGCAATACGTAATGATGTTTTTATGGGAAAAATGAGTGTCACTTGTAAAAAAAATGTTTTTCTGCATATTTTTCCTTAATAAACTCTATATCACTTTCGTGTATATCAAGTCGGCTGATTGCTTCCTTTCCTATGATAGACAAAACATACTGATAATCTAATTCTTCTTTTGTTATAACAATTAAATTTACCGTCATTTGGTGAAGAGCTGCATATTTTCCTATCTCTTTGCCAAAATCAATAATTTCAGAAATGGTCATTGCTTGGATGTATGGATTAAAGATTTTTTTAACCACATTTTCAGGAACACCAAAAAAAGCCGATCTTTGAGCTAATTTTATTATCTTTTCATTCATTTTGTTGCTTTCTTTTAAATCACGTCCCCGCGGCATCTGATCACTGAAATAACCTCAGGGGAAGAAAATCCGCGGTATCTTTTAATAAATTTCTTTGCGATCTAAATAATTATACAATTCTTCTTGGTGTGGTTGTGGAAGGCTAAAAGTTAAAGTATTTATAATTTGCTCTTTAAAGATGTCCACTCTTTTTTCCACATCTCTCATATAATTGTTGTAATTTTCAACATTATTTTTAACTTCTTCATGATTTAAATGAGCTTGAGAAAAGTTTTTAAAATCCTCTAAGATGCATTTTTCTATTATGGCAATCCCCACTCCCAAACCATTATCTTCAGTTAATAATTGAGAAACCTTTAATTGATCCATTACATCTTGAGCTATTCGATCTATTTCTTTTCTTTTTTTAATAAGCCAATCGTATCTACTTTTTCTCATTTCATGATCCCTTTCAACAAGCACCTGTTCCCCATAGTTTGTCATCTTTCCCTTCCTTGAGATTTTTCCCAGCATTTTCTTGTCATATAAACAGATCTCCATTTTCCTAAAAATTCTGCACGCGATCCAATGACATGAGTTCCCTGCTCGTCTTCGTCTGTTCGAAGTCTAAAAGAAGTTGCCCTACCTTCTTCGTCTAAATCTTTAATCACTATAAAGTCACTAACAAAATCAGTGACAAGATCATTTAAATTTTTTTGTGAATCACTCATTATATCTCCGTAATTTTTACCGGCTGGTAAATTTCTTCAACTTGTTTCTTTTTGTCTATAAAAGAACGCGTACGCATTCCCTTTACATCTTCAAATGTTATGTTCCCGTCTTTCCAAAACACCATAAAATCGCAAAGATATTTGATTTTTCCAGGTAAGTGAAAAGGCGTTTGCCTAAGGAAAAATAACACTTCCCCTGATTTTTGTAAAATCTGCAATTCACAAAAACGTTTAGCTTCTTTCTTTGAACCAAACCAATTTTCACCTACTGTTGTTGGAATAGCTTTAAACTTATGCTTCATAAATATTTGCTTTTATTTAAAAGTAATATACTATTTTAGTATACAAAGTATTTACTAGGTGTAATTAAATGGGAAACTTCGAAAAAATTTTTCTGTATATTATTATTTTGTGTTCAATCGGCGTGATGGGATTGTTTTACTTAAATTCTCGCGGAGAAATTAATTTTAAAAAAATAGAATTGGGAATTGAGGAAGAGGAACAAGTGTTGCTTGAAAAACCTAAGCAAAATGTTAAGGAAATAGAAATATTAATTTAGTTTTTCTAAAATCAGATCAAGTTTTTTGTTGGTTTCATTTATAAGTTTTTCTAATTTCTCAAAACTTAACTGTTGAGCTTTTTCTTTTTCCCAAGCTTCAACTTTGGCATCAATTTCTTCAGATATGTCTTTCCAACCTTTTTCAGAGTAAGAATCAAGAAGTGTGTTCCACATGAAATATTCACGTGTATCATCGGTTATAATTTTCCAATCCCCAGAACCAAATGTTTGCTCTAAATATGTGCGAATTTTATAACCCCGACTATCTTCGTCATCCATTGTCCTATAATATCTACCGCACCATACATATTGTTTGGTTTTTCTGTTAATCATAACGCAATCGACGCCCATTAAGTTCCTCAATAAGTTTTTGGATTGTTTGTAAGGGTGTCTTTATATTAAGGTGAGAATTATTTGGGCGCAACACACAACAGATGACAGATATATCACCCCCTAAATTTTTATGTATTACCGTCATTCATTCTCACCCAAATGATATAAGAATTCTTACTCAATTTTTAAAAAAAGATGGAAAGTCAAGATTGTTTAATACATGGGCCGAAGAAAAAGCAAATGATGGTAAAAACTGGGTGTTTTTATTTGCTGATCTGTACTCAGGAAAAGACAAACAAGCATACCAAGCGCATGAAGCCGCTATCGATCGTGTTTTTGAAGAAAAAGGTTGGACAGATAAAGATTCAGAATTGCAAAAATATTTACTTAAGATTCGAGCATCTAAGGATATACGTATAAGCAGGAACGAGGAGGGGAATTAAAAATGGCACGTAGTTATTATCATGTTCCTTTTACACCATTTTGCGCTGGAAGTGAAAAGTTTGATAAAAAGAAATGGCACAAGAGATGGCGCATGTCTCAAAAACAGCTTAATCTAAAAGAAATAAGGCACAATAACATGGACATTGCTTTTGTCCATTATAGAGAAGTGAGCGACCCATGGAATATGCAAAAAGACGGTAAATGTTATTGGGAAGGCGCATATGCTGGCAGACGAGGAAAGAGCAAATGAACATAATTAGTTATAGCGATTTACATCTTGAATTTTATAATGAAAATCAAAAATTCAGTATTTCAGAAAAAACAAGAGAAGAAGCAGATGTTTTGATACTGGCTGGTGATATATGCACTTTTAACGATTTTGATCGACTAAGGCCCATATTTGATGATTTTAAAAAACCCATTATCTATGTTAGTGGAAACCATGAATATTATGGTACTGCCCCTATAACCGAAGCAAATGCTTGTTTTAAGGAATGGATTAACGAATTGTACCCCCACGTTAATTTTTTGCAAAATGAAGAATTTTCCCATGATGGTGTGCATTTTTTTGGGGGCACCATGTGGACAGATTTCAATGAAAACAATCCTGATGATATGAGGATTGCTCATAGAAAAATGAATGATTACGTAAGGATTAGAGTGAAAGATCAAATATGTCTTACGCCTATGGGGACGACTTTAATGCACCAGGTGTTTGTTTCCAATCTTTTAAAATGGTTTGAAAAAGATTTGAAGGGACCAAGGGTTGTGGTGTCGCATCATTGCCCTCTAGAGCCTCATTATAGTGAATTTAGAGGGGAAGGGTTACACCCGGCTTACCATTCTTTGGATATGATTCCCATTATCGAAAAATACCAACCTGATTTATGGGTATATGGTCACACGCATTTTGATGACGATAGGAAATTAGGGGCAACACGTATCATCTCCAATCCAGCGGGGTATAAAAACTATCGAGAGGTTTACGGTTTTGATCCAAATGGAAAGATTCATTATGTAGCTAATGTTTAACCACTTTCCGCTGAGTATGCACCAACTATACTTAGCGGAATCTCTATTAAATTCGATTTTTTCTTTTTCTCAAAAATTCTATGGCATCTTCTATTTGCTCACACGTTTTTTGATCAATAGGTATTTCAGCATTAATACAAAAAGCCAGTCCGCGTATGGGTCCTGAGTGGTTGAGTTTATTAATTAAAGAACAAGCTTCTTCTGAGGTTGTGCAATCAATGCGAATCTTGTCTTCCTCATCCAAATACATGGCTATACAAGGGCGTGTGATTGAATTATCCATAAAATTGATTTTTTCTTGAGAAATTTTTAAGCGCATCCATATCAATGGTATATACACCTTTTGAAGAAGAAGTGGAGTGTCTTTGCTTGGAAAGCTCAAAACGCTCTATATCTTCAATTTTGTATAAAACTCTACTACCCAACTTAAGGTAGGGGGGGGTGTATCCATTCCATCTCCAATTCGCCAAAGTGGTTTCTTTGATATTCCATCGCTCAGCAAGAGCTTTAGGGGTAAGAAATATTGGTTTTTCTGTCATTGTTTTGCTCCTAATGCAAAGATTTTGAAGAATTGATGATGCTTTCTAAAGAAAATGCATTTCTATCAAGTTTTAAATTTTTCTTTACGCAAATTTCTTGAATGGCTTTATCTGTCTGCACCTGCAAATCTCGTTTAATAAGCGCTATAAGTTTATCTATAGGCATTCTATCTTGTTCAAGTTGTTGCTCGTTAAAAAACAACATAGCTAGGAAATAATTTTCAGATAGAGCGCAAACGGCAGCCTTCATCTCGATTTCTGTTACGCCATTGGGGGAATAATCAACATTTACGTCAGTTTTTTTAAGCTTGTCGTTGTGATTTATCCTGATAGTTATTGTTTTTTCTTGTGTCATTTTGTTATCGCTGAATCGATTTGAGTGAATTTAATTTCCATGCGCTTATCTATTTCGTGAATTTTATTTAATAATATGTAAAATTTTTCATCAAAGTTGCGTATTTCACTGCGTATCTCATGTTGCAAAGAAAAGTAACCAGCTGCAAAAGCAAGAATTACCGTAATGACTTCACCATGTGTTTTGATAAATCCTGTTATCTTCATAATTATTTTTCTCTTTTCAGCTCAAGTTTGTATATTTTTTTATCCAATGAATGGATTTCCTTAAGTAATTCGTGCCATCTTTCATCCATTTTATCCATACGTTTTTCCATAGGTTCGCGAATATCAGTTCGAAGATTTCTTAAAAAAATGTACAGTCCCCCAATAATAGTAAAAACAACAGCAAGTCCCTGCCATTCTTTTAAAAAAACAATTGCATTTTCCATGATCACTTTTCCTTTGAAATTACTTCATTATGTACAACACTTCTGTTTATAAAGTCTTCTATGTCTGACAAACGATATCTAACGGCAGCTCCCACTTTAACGTAAAGTAAATTTGGATTTCTTTCCACTCGCCATCTAGCCAAAGTACTTGTGTGAATTCCTAGATACTTAGCTGCTTCTTGTGCGGTAAAAAGCTTTTCTTTTCTTATAGAGTTTTCTTCAGATTTTTGCATGTTTGTCGCATCTAATTTCCTTACAGCAATAATAATACAAAAAAACAAATCAGTAAAGTGTTGAGCAATATGTTGCGATATCTAAAGATATACAAAAATATCTAAAAATATATTATGGTATTGACAAATATTTCATGGTGCTCTAGAGTTAGTTATAGTTAACTTTAGGGAAGATAAAACATGGATAATGATAACGACCTAGAAATAGAGAACATGTCTTTGATAACAAAAACCGAAGATTTAAATGATCGGATATCAAGCGCAATAAACCTTTTAAGCACCTACAGGCGTTACGTGGATGTAAATAGGATAAGTTGTGCGGGTTGGACGTCAGAATTTGTTTTGGGTGTATTCAATGAAATAGCAATTATTTTAGGGGAGGATGAAGATGATGACTAAAGAAAAGCAAGATAAGCACATCAGTATGTCGGTTAATGACCACCAAATCCAGTATTTGACCCGCCAACTGATGAAGCAAGTTGAGGCAGCAAGAGACGCTAAATTTAGATTGGGCCAAGTGCGTTTTACAATACAAGAGTTGAAAAATTTTTTAGCAGATTTTGATTTCATAGCGGCTATTGAATCTTCAGAAGATGCACCAAAAGAAACAAAGGGGATGTTTATTGACTTTCTAGACGCCATTTTAAAAGCAGGAGGATTGGATGATTAGAGACACTCGAGACATGAATAGTGATGAACTTAGATCGGCTTATGAAACGGCCGCTTTAATTAGAAACGCTTTGGACAAAAGTAAATCTTTAGAGGAACTTCGGGTATATATTTCTGATGTAATGCATGAATATACAAGATTATCACTAGATGGTGATGTATACTTTAACAATACAAAGAATTATACGGGAGAAGATTTAAGCATTTTATTGAGAGAAGCCAATCAAATTAATGAAATTTTGGAGGGCGAACTCAAAGAATTAACCCATCAAATCAATACAGGAGCTTTTTATCATGGTTATTAATAAAATAGTGTTAAAACCGTCAACCCTGGGTCATTACTCCCTTGCTAATCAAATACGTCGAGACAGAAGAATAAGAGCTGAACAACAAAAAATACTAGTAAGACAACAGAAAATGGCAAAACTACAAGATTGGTTCAAAGTTGTCTTTACTGGCATGCTTATCACAATGTCTCTTTATGTTTTGCGCCAATATCAACTGGGACATCTACAAATAGGAATTCCATCGTGAATTTGGTTGATAAACATCTTCTCACTGAAATCCAAGAAAGTAACAGGCATCTCATACGATCATTAAAGCTTTTTAATAAATACTTTTTAAAAAGACATGCAATTTCTATGATTATTGATCAAAAGAAATATCCTGATACAATTTTAAAGGATTTACGAGCTTTACATAGTTTTTCGTGTACAATTGTTCGTGCTTTAGAGGGTGATATTCCAGTCGATGCCCCTAAAAAAAAATATCAACAACTGGAGATGAGATTTGAAACTTTACCAAAGGAAAATTAAAAATGACAGATCATAACGACAAACCAGATACTGATTACATTTTAGAAAACCATATTGGGCTTGAATTATGTAAAATTCGCATAGCAATACAAAATCTAACATGTATTTTGCATAGCATGCACACAAAAAAACCTTTTTTGACATACAAAGAGATAGGTGAGGAGATAGGAAATGAGTGATATCGATACCAAAATAAAGGAGGCTAAGGAAGCTAGTATTTCAGATCCTTATGTGTATAGACAAAACTCGGTGAATGTTTATGTGCATGGTGCTTTGTTACAAGCAAAAGCTCTTATCCCGTCTATTAAGAAAAACAAAAAAGTTGAGTTTGGAAAAACAAAATATTCTTATCCAGATTTGCCTGAGATCTTAAGCATTGTCTCACCTGTCTTAGCTAAGCATGAAATTTTATACACCACACAATCTGTAATTTTCGATCAGCCATACATTCATGATAACGTTGTGTATTTTGGTAAGCTCATCACAAAGCTTATCCATGTGCCAACAGGTGAGTTTATGTCTAGTGAAGATCCCTTAGCAGTTCGCATAAAGTCTGTATCTATAGATTATTCATCTAACAAAGAAAAAGTTAGTGAAAACAACATAATGCAAGGCTATGGCTCTGCAAAGACCTTTGCTCAACGGTATGGCTTGCTCACGATATTAGGATTAGCGCCAGAAATGGATGATGATGCGTACGGAAGTGCCCCAGATGTAAACTTTTCCACTACCATAGAAGAAAAACCTGTCTCTAAAGTAACAAAAGTTACCCCACCCCCCGCTCTTAAATTGGCTAATCCTGTTCAAAATACAGCTTCTAGCAATCATCCTGTGTTTACCTTGTGGGAAATGAAAAAAGAAGAAGCTATTCGAGTTGATCCTGAGAGAGCAAAAAGAATTCAAACATCTATAGACAGTGGAGGGTTTCTAAGTAATCCGCAATACGCCAAAATGGAAGAATGGATTAAAGGGTTATAATTAATGAGTTTTTTAGATAAAGTTAAAATCTTGCGCAAAGATTCACAATCTGCATCTGAGTCAACTCCTCCAATATATGGAGGGAAGACAATAAGTGAGGCGCAGGTGCAAGAGCTTGTGGTAAAGATACCAGGATTAGAGCGTAGGCTTAATGACATAGAAGAAACGTTAAATAAACTTATTGAGGGATTAAATGAGCAAAGATGATTTGGAAAAAAGAGTGGAAATTCTCAACGAAAAACTTGCTAAAGAAAAACTCATTCTGGATGGTGCTATCAGAAGAAAGAAATTAACATTAGATATTTTAGAAGAAGAAGCAAAAAAGCTTAGTAATTCGGTGGTTCGAATGTATTATTGTCTTTTGGCACTAGCTATCGTAGCGCTATTTCTTCATCTGGGTTGCGAGCTTTACAAAAATTTTCTTTTGGCTTCTCTGTCCAATATAATGGTTTCAGCAACCCTAGGTTCTTACATAGTAAAGCTTATGTTTGACATTTGCTCTGAGCGCAAACGTTTTTGCTCATTTGATGATTTGAAAAAGCTGATAATTTAAAGAGGGGGGTTACCCTTCCATATTAAACGTATAGACCAATTTCATCAGCCAATTGATCTTTGTAAGCTTTAACTTTTTTGAAATACTCTTCTTGTTTGATTCTCCATTTGTCGTACTGATCTAAAAAGGATCGCCATTCTTTATATGAATGTATCTCGTCGTTTATTCGTGGGTACGTATCATCAATCATCATGGCGTCTATTATTACCTCATTCTTCCACGTAGCTTTATTAACATAATATTTTTCTTTGTAAAACAAAATTAGGCAATCGCCATCATTATAGTCATCATCCCAATAATATGTGCAGCCTATCATGTGTTTTTTCCTAAGATATTGGCGATAATCCATATCCGCTAACACATCCATAAGAGCATAAAAATCTGAATCTTCCTGGGGAATTTCTTCAAATCCTTCAAATTCAATTTCAATTAACATTAAGCATTTTCCTTTTCTATTTGTGTAAATCTTCGGATAAAGTCTCTAAGATCTTTAACGATAAGTGGCGCATATGCCCAGTCTTTAAAGTTTTCGATCAACGCATCATCATCAATGATGTTTTCAATATCTATAGTAATTGGCAAAACAACCTGTAAATATTCTTCCTTTTCATGAGAAATAGGATTAGGAGAGGCAAGGTTAAGAGACCTGCTTACCTTTTTTTTGAAAGTACGAATTAATAAAAGATCATGTAAGTGTTGCTGCTTGGGAAAGACAAAGCATTTCCACTTCGGATTGTTTGCTTTCATGTGCTCAATAATCTGTTCTACCAACTCTTCATGAGTGGGAAGATCATCAGCCAAAGATTTTTTAGAAAAAATTGCCATTACTACTTAAACGTTTATTATATTGCTTTTTATATTAATTTATTTTTAAATAAAAAGAAAATAAAAAAAATTAAGGATTTAAAATGGGTAGACCAAAAGGAAGTACAAATAAGAAAATCACAAATCAAGAGGAAGCAAAAAAAAGGGAAAAGCAACGTCTTTATATGGCTAAATGGAAAGAAAAGAAGAAGCTTGAAGAAGCTGTTTGGACAGAGTCTTATCAAACCCAAGTAAAAGAACCCGTTTTGTTGGATGAAGCGGTGTTGGTTCCTGAGGGTCCTCAACGTGATGAAAAGGGGAAGTTCTTGCCTGGACACAAAGCAACAAGGAATGTGAGGAATCCATTCAAGAAGATGCTTGACTCAATCATTTTAGAAAATCCAGAGAATTTTAAGAAGTTTGAGCAAACAATAGAGAAACTTTTGACTAAGTCATCAGAAGGAGAGCTTCAAGCAATTAGTATTCTTTTTAAATATCTGATGCCTGGTATTGCAGAGCATGGTTTAGAGGCTATAGGCAAGATACGCACATCGACAGCTGCTGAGCTATCTGAGTCAATGGATAAGGTAATAGGGCATATGGCAGAAGGGGAAATATCACCAGAGGCTGCTAATAATTACTTGAGGTGCTTGAGTGTTAAGCGTGAGTTTATGCAATTGGCTGTAATGGAAGAGAAGCTAGCGGCTATTGAGCAACGTTTGACGACAGCTGGAAAATAATAGCTTGCTTGAATTTTTAAAATTAAGAACAATTGAAGGATTATGATGAAAGAAAAAGAGAAGACTCCCCTTACGCAGTTTTTAATCACAACAAGAAGTGAAGAAGGTTGCTGGGTTGAAAGTGTAGGGGAAGGGGACAGAATTACGTGTTGGGATTTGGCAATAATTGCAGCTGCGGCTTATAGAATGTTGCTTGAGTCCAGCGAGGGGGTTGTTGAAGTTCAAGAGGTAAGGAAAGCTTTCGACGATCTTTTCAACGACACTCAAGCTTGTTTTATCAATTCACGCACAGCAACAAAACATTAAGGTTATCTAGGTATGAAAATGAAAAAGCATGAATTACTGATGGCTATACGAATCTTAATCAAGATATACGACGATGAGAAACATGAGGCTACGTTGTCTGTGCTTCGTTCTCTACTTAATCTTTATTATGATCTGCCGCCAACCCCTGATTATGCTTTGATTCAAAATAATACAGAATACGATAATTATTGACTTAAAGTTTTTATTAAGTAAAAATCAATCATTATACTTGTTTTGGCAAATAGATGAAGTCTGTAAATAGTAAAGATAACGCGTGTGATGAAAACATTTTTGTTCGTCTGGAAGCTCTAAAGTTAGCCTGTGAATTAGCTGGCGATATAATTTTTGATAAAGATAAAGCTAGTCGTTGTAGGCCTGGAGAGGGTTTTTTAAATGGTTCTGAGTTAAAAGAATTTTTTGAGATAGCTGAATATAATTACCGATTTATTGTGGATGAAGATTTAGATATTGATTCACGTGATCAAGGTGACAAGGCAGCAGCTCATCGTAGCACGCGTACAGGTCGCCCGGTAGTTAATATTAAAGGAGAGTAGACATGGTAGATAAGAAAAAGTTAATAGACGTTATCAACGGTCTAGAAAGTATCAATGAGCATAAGGAAGTATTAGCAGATGAAGCTAAAACAGTGCTTATGCAGGCAAAACAAGACGGGTTTGATATTTCTATCATCAAAGAGATAGTTCGTTTGAGGAAACTTAAGAATGGTGAGTTTTCACAACACCAGGAATTGATTGATGAATACATGAAAGCATTGGAGATGATTTAGGGTGAATCTCAAATCAAAAATTATCACAAAGATTGTACGGTTTTTAAATTCTCTCCTATATAAACTGCAACCAAGAATTCATATCAACTTAGGGGCTCCTGAATTTCAAAAAAAGCCGCATCATTATTTTCCTTTTATTACCCCTGTCGATAGAGAGCTTAATCTTTGTTTGAAGGGTCTTGAGAAGGGAGAGCCTGATGTGGGGGCTATGTGTCGGGTTGATTTAGCGATTAAGCATGAGTTGGATGTGCTTGAGCAATCCCTGAAACGTGGACTCTTTTTTAACTTTGATGAAGATAAAAAAACAAAAGAACAGTTTTTAGATTTTAAAGACAAATTTTATGGGCTGGATAAAAATGACGCAAACAAATAACAATTCTATATTCAAAACAGCTGCTGAGTTATTAGCTGATGAAGATCCTATCGTAAAGCGTGTATGGGAACACTATGCGGTGAATAAGAATCCAGCCCCTATTGATTCATTGGATGTGCGTCATTTTTGGAAAGCGGTCAGTGAAAAGGCTCATGAATTGGCTAACAAAAAATAATAAGCTATTCAAAACAAATTGATGTTGGGCTAAGCTTTTATTCTTGTATATCAAAAAAGTATGGTTTAAATGACGGACGAAGAAGAATACGAAAATTATTTAAAAATCAAAAAAAAGATTACCGAACTTTTGTTGGATGAAGTGAGAAACGATACGATTCCTATTTGCAATTGTTTTACGTTAGCAAATGACCTCCTGATTACATTTCTAGTTGCCTCAGCTAAAGGCGGCCACATAAAAGGAAAAAACAAGGCAGAAATAGCTGACAATGCTAGGTCATTATTAACAAACGCTCATAAAAATGCTGTAAAATTTTTTGAAGAACTTTTTTTTGGTGAAGATGATGAGTGATGATAGTAAATTAACATTAAGACAATCTATCGAAGCTTTTATCTTAGGCCTTACTCCTAAAGAATATAAAATTGCTAATAAATTATGGAAGTCTTTTTCAGATCTAAAAGGGTCACGTATCCGTGGATTATTGACGTACAGGAAGACGAAATTGAAATATAAAGATTGGAAAATAGGAGATTAAATGATGAGTGATGATGAAATAGAAAACTTTACCATTAATACCAATACGCCGTATGAAGATATCAATGAGCTTAGAGATAAGTTCATGGCAGCATTGAAAGACGATCTTAATACGCCTTTGTGTCTTACATGCATGACAGCTCTTTGTAAGATTATTTTTAAAGCTACTGAAATGGAGAAAAAACAATATGGCGCAATGATGCTTGAAGCTCTAGGCAAAATGCTTGGCCTTTTCGAGAAAGATCCAGACGAATATTTTAAGGGAAACAGATGAGTGATATGGAAATTAAAATAAACAACAACGTCCTTCCTGAATTAAAAATCAATAATTCTCCCAATTTTGAAATAAAAGTAGATGGCATTACGCTTTGCAGAACCGCTAATTTATTAAATGATAAAAAAGAAATTGATGAATCCGCGCACTCTTTTTATAAAACTGCAATCACAGATTTAAGAGAAAAGTTAAAAAAAGATAATAGATATATTGCAAACATGGAGTGGACGGAAGATCAAGTGAGTGGGGATTTATGCTTGTATATAACTACCAATCCCCTCCCCCTTGAGCGGCACAAGAATAATGAGTAACTTTACTCCCTTTTTGTTTGATCGAGATCAAAATCTATACTGGGTAAACGGTAAATGGCAACTCCCTCCTATTTATTATATGGGCACATATTATTTAGGAACAATAAAAGATTGTCCTGTTATGAAACCATGGAGATGGAAAGAGTTAAGTGAAGATCGCAAAAAAATCAGTGAGGCCATTAACACAGCAAACGGTGGATTATGAAATTTAAATACCATGATTGGAAAATAGGAAACAGATGAGTGATAAAACAGTAGAATCGTATTTAAAAGCTTTGTATAGAAGCGATTCTATTCCTTTTAGTTACGAAGAATTCAAACGTTCTATTGAGAGCAAACAGCACATTGAGAATGGAAAGGTGTGTTTGTTTCCTTATGCTAGAATTTACGCTTCTTCGCTAAAGGGAGAAAAACGGAAAAAAGCTTTTGAGTTATTAAACATGCCTCTCAGGAAGTTAAGTGATTGAGATCTTTATTTGTTAAAAAAGAATGTTATAATCAACATGAGAAAGGTTTAAAATCCTCTTTCTTTATTTTGTTACTATGCGTAGTAGTAAAGTCTTATAGGGCCGCTTTATGAGTGGCCCTACTGACTTCCATATTGGGCTTAAAGTGCTTTAATGCAAAGATATTATCTAATACTCAATACTGAGTAACATTTCACCTTTCGCATACTCACCAACTTTCAAATCTAATAGTCTTATTATTTTCCAATAGGCACATTCTATTGAATCAAACCCTTCTTGTTTATAAAAGCGTAAAAGCGCATATATAAAATGTTCTTGCATGTCTTTATCGAAAAACTCTTTCACTTGCGCTTCAAGCAAAGAGTACTCTTCTTTAACTTTCTTGCATTCTTCATCAGTCATAGAAAAAATTCGTCCTTAAAAAAATTTATTTCAATACCACAATACCACAATAATCAATAATCAATAATCAATAATCATTTTTCCTTTTTAACAAACACACCTTTTATTTGTGATGTGAATTTATCCAAGGATTTTTCTTAATCTTCAAATTGTATTCCTATTTTTTTATATCTCTCAATGCAATTTGATTTTATGCCCTCAAGTTCGATTTCTATCATGGATATCTTTTTAAGTGCCATTTTAAAGAACCATTCTGTTTGTGTATCTTCTGCCGTATATGAAAAATCAAAACTAGACCTAATCAATTTCTCTATTAATTCATTTAATTGGTTTTTAATGAATTCTGACTGTTGTTTATCATTCATGTGTAATTCTATCTCCCATTAACAAACACACCTTGATTTACTTATTAATACTTAAAATTACTGTTACTATAACAGCATGAATAAAAGTATTTTTAAAGCAATAAATAATCTTGATGCACGTATTGATTCATTACTTGGTGATAGACTAAGCGATGAACAGTTGGAAGAGAAGGCTTTATGTGAAAACTCTTTCTATTACTTTTTAGAGCGTGCATGGCCGATTATAGAGCCTGGACAGCAATTCATACCAGGATGGCATGCTGAAGCTATCTGTGAGCATTTAGAAGCGCTTTAT
>Ga0181355_1000179_pt1 | contig 25625 bp, 39 predicted proteins | sample Fa13VDMM15DN_FD_130099 | JGI IMG/M metagenome (GOLD analysis project Ga0181355, IMG submission 130099) | Freshwater viral communities from Lake Michigan, USA - Fa13.VD.MM15.D.N | ecosystem: Environmental > Aquatic > Freshwater > Lake | place: USA: Michigan | collected 2013-09-23 | reverse complement strand
GTCATCGCACGCGGCTGACGCTGCCGGGCTGATGGCAATCACCTTCGAGCCGCCTCGCAAGAAGATCGAGGTGGCGAGGAAACCAACGCCGAGGAGCAAGTGGGCGCTATGACGCTGAAGTACAAAGGCAAGGAACTCCCGCCGGGAAAAGTGGTCTTGCACGCGACTGTTGTTGATGAGGAGAACCGCAACTTCCTGTGGCGATATCGCGGTCAAAACAACAGCGAGAAACTCAACCACATCCTCACCAAGGTCCGCGAGAAGTGGGACAAGGGCGAGTGGAGGCATGGCTCATGAGCGCATCTGACGACATGGATGAGCGCGTCGAAACAGTTCACGACTCGGAGGAGTTGAGGGACGCCAGCAGGTTGTTTGAGCGGGTCGCGCAGGCGTCCGTCTGCGCATACGGCGGAGACTGCACGCTTGTCGCCCTGATCCATCAGGCGACTCGCTGGAAGGCTATGTTGGTGACAGACGATGACGGAGCCATCGCCGCCCACGTCGGTAGTCTCCCCGAGATAGCCGATGAAATGATGACGGCGGCTTGCGACGCGATGAACGCGGTGACGGAGCGCTGGGCGGCGCGCTCTGGCGCAATGGATGAGCTGATCGCTCAAGACGCAGACCTGTACGGCGAGGAGCCAACATGAGCAACTTCAGGACTATCATTTCGTGCAAGTGCCCCTCGTGCAATCGCGAGGCTGACATCGACCGCGAGGACGCTGGCCGCACCAGCATGGGGCTGGAGTGCGACTGCCGCGACACGATGCAGATCGTCCGCATGACCGGCATCGAGCGCAAGAAGGAGCCCAAGGAGTGACCAAGCGCGAGGAAGACGAGCTTTGGCTCGCCGAGCGCATCGAGCTTTACTGGTACGCCGAGCGCGTGGCCTACGAGCGCTACCTGAGTCACAACCTTGGCGAGAAGGCCGCCCGGAACCTCGCCGAGCGCAACCTTCACGCCATCGTGGAGCGCGACTTCAACGAGCCCTTGCCTGACGATCCGACCTAGTGCAGCGTGTCGCCTCTGTTGACGAGGAGCAGGCTGTTGAACCACAAGATGAGGGCCGTCATGGCCCACCCATTCTTTATCGCCTACGTGGCGTTTCTGATCTTCACCTGCGGCACATGGCTGGGCGCTTTCACCAAGCGGATGGAGCTGGAGGAGGTGACGCTTGGCTCGCTGCCGTCGCCAGCTGTGATCGAGCTGGGCGAGTCGGAGATGTACTCGCAGTTCGTCACCGAGACGCCGACCGACGCGAAGTATCGCGGCAATCACCGCATGATGGTGGACGCGCTCTCGCCAGAGCAGATCGACATCGAGTGCGGCGATGACGCGATGGCCTGTGCGCAGCCGTACCTCAATCGCATCTACATACCCAACCCGTGCCTGTACCCGAGGGAGGCATACGCATCTGTGCTGTGCCACGAGATGGCGCATCTGAAGGGCTGGGAGCACGAGCCCAACGGCAAGGGCTGGCATTACTGGTACGATGGCGAGGACAAGAACTACGTGGAGCGTGACTGATGGCGCAGCGCTTCGCGCACGTTATGCCGGGCGACTTCCTGCTGCGGACGGATGCAAGCTATCTCCTGCGCGGAGCCCGCTTTACGCACTTCGTCGTCTGTGATGTCGATGAGCGGGACCCGGTTAAGCCGCGCTTCTGGGTGCAGCGCGTCTGGGACGAGGGCATGGCGCACCGGTATGCGCGATACAACGAGATGCCCGACGCTCCCGCGCTAGGCACGCCGACAGGGTTCAGGACCGCGCATACACGGCGCGGCCTTGCGAATGCGGGCTACACCTACGCCGACTACAAGTTTCTCCAAGCCGTGGTGAAGCCTGAGCGGCTCATGATGTTGCTGGAAGCGGACAAGGTGTTCGATCTGGGCAGGGAGCGACTGAAGTGAACGAGGAAAGGATACATGCGTGACAGCTAAAACAAAGATCGACATGAACGTGATTGAGAGCGTCGCCTTCGACGAGCTGGCGGGCACTGGCCTCCAGTTCGCGGTGGTGGTCTGGCGTCCCGGCTTCAACGAGCGCGGCGAGGTTGTCGCCGTCACGTCGAGGAACAAGGACCTGCGCGAGGTGGCCGATGCGCTGCTGCTCGCAGCTGACCAGATGACGGATCGCATGAAGGAGGAGCAGGCGTGATCGAGATCGACGGCCTGATCTTCTCGTGGAAGCGCTTCAATCAGGGCGCTGAGGTGGACGTGACGCTGACCTGCATGGCCGAGCGTGGCAAGAGCGTCTCGCGCATGATCCCGAAGCCGGTCGGTGTGGGCGATGTCGAGGCGCAGAAGATCGCCGAGGCGATCAACGCTCTGACGGCATGGTATCACAAGCACACACGGCCACCGCCAGAAGCGCTCAATGACTCTGGGCACCCTGAGTTCAACAAGCGCCCGATGCGCGCTGTGGGCTTCCTGAGACCGTTCACGGCCAAGGAGCTGGAGCACCCGTACTACGCAAGGGCGAGGAAGGTGAGCTATGACGACGTTGAAGCTGGGCGACACGGTGAGGGAGGCTCTGGGCCGCCAGCACTGGACGCTCAAGAGCATCATCAAGCTGGCGAGCGGGACCTACGCGGCGCTGGAGCGGAAGGACGGCAAGGGGACGTTGGTGAACTACGTGAAGCTGGAAGGGCTGGTGAAGGTCGATGACTGAGTACGTTTGCGCGAGGCACGGCGAGATCGAGACCGCCGTGATTGACATGCACAAGCTGCTGATGGCGGCGCAGATCGCGGATGGCTCGCCCTCGTGCATGCCGAAGGCGCTCCCCATGCGGAAGCAAGTCTGCGCCCGTTGCCTCGCTGCGCTGATCGACGACCATTTCGCGCCCCTGCGAGTGAAGGGCTGATGGCCTGTCCAACCTGCAACGACGAAGGCTGGGTTTGCGAAAACCACACCGACAAGGCGTGGAACGCCGAGGGCTGCACATGCGGCGCTGGCCAGCCTTGCCGAGACTGCAATCCATGCGACCGCGACAACCCTCCGCGCATGCCGCCCGGCTCCAAGCCGATCTGGGACGTTGATGAGGGGTGGCGGCACTAGACAGACGCCCCGAGTTACGTCAGATAGGCAGTCTGCGGGTTGTATGACCTGCACTTCCACCACCCATCTGCGTCTTGCGGCGGCCCTCCCAAGGGGCCGCCGTTTGTTTTGGGGGCAGCCATGTCCGTGATCCCGATGCCCGGCAGGTCGCTGAATTCGGATCAGCGCGCTGGAATGCCTAACGAAGAGATCGTCACCATTTTGAAGAACCTGCTCGCTCAGGCTGAGTCTGGCGACCTTCAGGGCCTCGTGTTCGCATCCACCTACTCCGACCAGTCCTCATGGGACGGCCTGATCGCCCCCTCGAAGTGGGATCAGGTGCATCTGCTCGGCAGCCTCTGCACCGCCCAGTTCCGCATCAACACCAACCTGCACCACGGGAGCTGATCCTTGGAAACTGGGTACGCCAATGGCGCTGAGACCTTGGTCCCGGCGGCGCCCAAGCGCGCCCAAAGCCAGCAGGATCAGCAGGACCCGAACCTCAATCCAGACACGCTGGAGAAGCAGTTCAACAACTGGGACAAGCGCCTCGACGGCCACTGGGCTGCGTGGGCGGATGAAGCCAAGGAATGCTACGACATCGTCGCCGGGCGACAGTGGGACAAGGACGCAGAGAGCGCAGCTGAGGAGGCTCGCCTCACCACCATCAGCGTGAACCGCATCGACGCCATCGTGTCGGCTGTCTGCGGCTCGGAGATGACGAACCGTCAAGAGGTTCGCTACTACCCGCGCGAGATGTCGTCGAAGGGACCTGATGGCAAGGCGCAGGACGCGGCGGTCAACGAGATATTCACGTCGGCGGCTGAGTGGGTCAGGGACGAGTGCGACGCAGCTGACGAGGAGAGCGAGGCTTTCCGCGACTGCGTCATCTGCGGCATGGGCGTCACCGAGACCCGCATGGACTACGAGACCGATCCAGAGGGCGTGGCGCTCATAATGCGCGTCGATCCGATGGAGATGCGCGTAGACCCGTCTGGCACGCGCCCCGGCGCTGCTGACGCCCAGTACATCCGGCGCAAGAAGCCGTTCACGCCAGAGGAGGCCAAGCTCCGCTTCGGCGTCGAGGGCGAGGGTGGCCAGAGCCCGCGTGGCGTTGGTACGCCGCACCAGAACTATCCCGGCTCGGCCTACGCCAAAGGCGACAGCGACGTTGAGGATGGCGATCAAGTCTGGGTCACTGAGTACCAGTGGTTTGCGCTCGACAAGATATGGCGCGTCCTCAACCCGCGCACGGGGCAGATCGAGGACATCAAGGACGAGGAATACCAGCGCCTGATCGAGGCGATGCCCGAGCTGGAGGGCAGCAGCTACAGCGTCAAGATTCGCCGCTACTACCGCGCCTTCCGCGTCGGCGCTCGCACGGTCGAGGCGACGCCGCTTCCCGATGAAGAGTTCACCTACAAGTTCATCACCGGCAAGTTGGATCGCAACAAGGGCGTCTGGTACGGCATCGTGCGCCCAATGATCGAGCCGCAGAAGCTGCTCAACAAGCAGATCAGCCAGACCCAGCGCATCATCGACAACAACGCCAAGGGCGGCCTCATCGCCGAGATCGACGCATTCGAGGACCCGGATCAGGCCAAGGCCGACTGGGCTGCCAGCGACAGCATCGTGTGGGTCAAGAACGGCGCCATGGCAGCCGGGCGCGTGACGCCCAAGCCCGTCAACAACACGCCGCCGGGCATCGACAAGCTCCTCGCCATCGCACAGGAGGCCGTGCAGGGCGTCTCAGGCGTCAACAACGAGATGCTTGGCATCATCGACCGCGAGCAGGCTGGCGTCGTCGATGTGCAGCGCAAGGAAGCCGCCTACGGCGTGCTGAAGGCGTTCTTCAACTCGCTGCGCCGCTACCGCAAGGTGCATGGCCGCCACCTGCTCAAGCTGATCCAGAAGTACATGACCGATGGCCGCCTCGTGCGGATCATCGGACGCACCGGCAACGTGCAATACCTGCCGCTGCTCCGTGATCCGAACACTGCGCGCTTCGACACCGTCGTCGATGAAGCGCCGACCGGGCCGAACCAGAAGGACAAGGTCTTCCAGTTCCTGATGATGTTCGGAGCCCCGATCCTCGCGAAGCTCAACCTGCCGCCTGCGGTGTGGATGAAGTTCATGGAGTTCTCACCACTGCCGACCGCGCTCGTCTCCGAGGTGCAGCAGATGGTCGCCCAGATGCCGCCCACGCCCAACCCGGATGAGGAGAGGGCCAAGGGCGAGTCTGCCAAGGCTCAGGCCGACATGCAGAAGATGCAGATGCAGGCCCAGATGGATCAGCAGCGGATGCAGATGGATCAGCAACGCATCCAAATGGAAGCGCAGGCCGCCAACATGAAGATGCAAATCGAGATGTCGAAGCTGCAAGGCGCGAACCAGAAGCTCGAAGTCGAGAACCAGTGGGTCAGGATCGAGATGGCCAAGACCCAGATGGAGCAGAACAACTCCAATCAGGAGGCCCAGCTCCGCGCCCGCGAGACGCAGATGCGCGAGCAGAACGACGGCGCAAAAATCCAAGCCGACATCCAGCGCATGCAGACGGAGACGGAGATCAAGCGCGCCGAGCTGGAGATCAAGCGCATGGAGCTGGAGCTGAAGAAAGCCGAGCTGGGAATGCGCGGGCGCGAGATGGACATCAAGGAGAAGGAGGTTGTCATTAACGCCTCCCATAACGCCCGGAAGATGGAGCAGGACGACCGCCACGCCAGCATGGAAGCCGACATTCGCCAGAGTGACGGCGCCGCCAAGGAGCGCGTCTCCGGCCCGCCACCCAAGGCACAATCGTCTTCGGGCGAGAAGTGGGGTGAAATCTCGAAGGGGCTCGCTCAACTGGCTGAGGTGATGAAGACCCCGAAGAAGATCGTCAGGGACGCCAACGGTCGGCCTGTCGGCCTCGAATAACCAACGACAAATTCAACAAGGGGCTTTAAGCCATGGCACTGAACCTGAAACTGAGCTTAGGCGTCCGCAACGCCATCCTCGACCAGATCGAGACCACGATTGGCACGGCTCCGATCATCCGCATCTATAGCGGCACGCAGCCCGCCAGCCCTCAAGATGCCATCTCGGGCGCGCTGCTGTGGGAAGAAACCCTTCCCTCAGACTGGATGGCGGGGGCGTCAGGCGGCACCAAGGCGCTGTCGGGAACGTGGGCCGCCACGGCGAGCGGGACCGGCACGGCGACGCACTTCCGCATCTGGAACAGCGGCGCCACCACGGGGCACATAGACGGCACGGTCGGCGTCGGCACGTTCGATCTCGTGGTGGATAGCGCGAGCTTCACGTCTGGCGTCACGTTCACCATCACCGCCTTTACGATCACCGCGCCTAACGCCTAACATGCCAGCCTTTCCCGCAGAGACGCCGCCCGAAGGATGGCTCGTCACCATCACACTGTCGAACGATTTGGTGCTCGACGCATATTGGGCCGACAGCCAGTGGTGGGCAGGCGTGAATGACAACCCGCACGACGTTCCGATTGACAACGGTCACGTCGTTTCTTGGGAGCTGATCGCCTAAAGAGGGTCCACTATGGCGATCAGCTTCGTCAACAAAGGCAGCTTTGCCTCGGGCACCACGAGCGCGGCGCCGGGTATCCCCGCCTCAATGCAGGCCGGGGACTTTATGGTCCTCGTCGTCGAAACCGAGGGCGCAAGCGTCTCGGTCAGCGCCGGCTGGACGCAGGTAACGGGATCGCCTCTTAACCGAGGCACGGCCAACAGTGCAGGCGGCGTGCGCCTTGCCGTCTACACGCGCGCGTGGGTGTCAGGCGATGCGGCCCCTACGGTCACGACGACCGGCGCGGGTCACGCCGTTTCGATGATCTTCGGCTTCCGTGGCGTCGATACGACGACGCCACTGGACGGGGTCACGCCGACGACTACCTCGGCGGCGGCGAACGCTACGCTGACCATGCCGGGCATTACGACCGCAACGGACGATGCGGTCGTCGTCCACTGCATGGCTCTGGACAGCGATAACATCTCGTCCAACTCGGTCACAGGCAACCCGCTCAGCGCGCGTTCGCAGACCTGTAACGGGGCGGTGGCGTCAGGCGCGACGACGATCCTTCTGAACGCCATCGCGAACGTCGCAGTTGGGATGACGATTACGGGATCGGCGTCGATCCCCGCCAATACGCGCGTCACGGCGATTGCCACAAACACGATCACGCTCTCGGCAGCGACGACCGGAACCATCACAAGCGGCACGTCGCTTACTTTTACCGGCGTTAATTTCACGGGTTTCGGCACAAGCGGCGAGTTGCACGATCAGACCGTCGCCACCGCCAGAGGCGGCGGCATTTTCGTCGCGGCTGGCCTCAAGCTGTTCGCGGGCGCCACGGGCACTTCGACGGCAGCCCAAACCTCGTCGGCTTATCTGGGCATCACGCTCTCGCTGCGTGCCGCTGCAATCGCTTCGGCAAGCACTGGCACGGCCAGCGTCACGCTCGGCGCATTCGCACTCGGCGGCGTCGGCGCGCAGTCTTTCGCAGGTGTCGGCGCTGTAACGCTCAATGCGTTCAGTGTCAGCGGCACTGGCGCATCTGGCGGCACTGGCACGGCCAGCGTCACCCTTGATGCGTTCACGCTCAGTGGCGCAGGCGCACAATCATTCACGGGCGTGGGCGCGGCATCGCTTGGCGCGTTTGCGGTCGGCGGAGTCGGCGCGCAATCGTTTGCTGGCACGGCGGGCGTAACGCTTAGCAACTTCACGCTGACGGGTGCGGGCGCACAGTCTTTCGCAGGTGTCGGCGCTGTCACGCTGGATGCGTTCACGCTCGGCGCGACGGGCGCGCAAAGCGGCGTCAACGCGACAGTCGGCACACTTGGGGCGACACTCGGCGCATTCGCACTCGGCGCGACGGGCGTCAACAGCTTCACTGGCGCTGGCGCGGTAACGCTCGGCGCATTCGCACTCGGCGGCGTCGGCGCACAGTCGTTCGCAGGCGTCGGCTCGCCAACGCTCGGCGCATTCACGCTGGCTGGAACCGGCGCGCAGACTGTAGCGTCCGCCACAAGCGGCACGGCGAGCGTAACACTTAGCGCGTTCACGCTTGGTGGCGCGGGCTCTGGTCGGACGCTTGGCGGCAGGCTGATCCGACGCTTCGGCAAGAGTCGGCGCAGGCCAGAGTTTACCGAGTTTGGGCCAGAGCCCGCGCCGGTCGAGGGGCCGCCGGTCCAGATCAGCGCGCCGCGCGCCAGTGGCAAGACGCGCATCCTCGAAGCGCTGGACGAGAGAGTCGAGCGGATCGCCTTTGCGCGCGAGAACGCTGAGCGCGCCGTTACCCAGATCAAGGCGTACAGCGACAAGCGGCGCGTCGAGCTTCATCGTCTAGAGGCTCGCCTTGCGGCGATGCAGGCCCAAGCCGAAGAGGCCCGCCGCCTCAAGGAAAGGGAAGAACAAGAAGAACTCGACGCAGACGCGGAGGAGCTTCTCCTCCTGTCCGAAGCGAGCGCGAGAGATCGCGTGCGGGAGATGGTCGCTCACATACTCGAAGCGGACAATCACGATCTGGTCGAAGAGTACAGGGCCGAGCAGGCCAAGCAGCTCAAGCGTCAGCTCAAGTCGATGCTCAAAATCCTTGAGACAATGTGAAATTGAGGCGGCTCTGTCGGGGCCACGGGATCATCCGAAACTTCGACAAACCGGAGATACACGATGGGCTTGATGTCACGAATGGGCGGCCCGCCGCCACCCATGGGCGGAGCTGCGCCCCAGCCGCCGCAACCGGGTCCGCCGATGCAGGGTGGCCCGCCCCAAGGCGGAATGCCTCCGCCGGGACCTCCCATGCCCCAGCAGGACCCCATGCAGCAGCTGATGCAGCAGGCGATCATAATCGCCCAGTCGCTCATGCAGCAGAACCCCGGCATGCAGCCCCAGCAGGCCATGCAGATGGCCCAGCAGATGATCCGGCAACAGATGGGTGGGGCGATGCCCGGCATGCCTCCCGCAGGGATGATGCCTCCGGGCGGAGGCATGTGATGGGCGAAGAAGACAAGGCGCTGATGGCCGCCGCCTACGACCGCCTGATCCTGCGCGCCAACCTGCAAGCGGACGACGAGCCGTATCTCCTGTTCGGCATGATGGCCATGGAGAACGAGATGCTGATGACGATGGTCAGCGATCTCAAGGCCCGCCTCGACCGCCTCACCAAGCCCAAGCTGATCGTGCCCGAGATGGCGCCCAAGCTGGTTATCGGAAGCCCATAGGAGATCACTCATGGCTAATGAAATCGAATCCGCACTGGCGGCAATGGAAGACAAGGCTCCGCTCACACCAGAGCCGGGCGATGATGGATTCCAGCCGACAGCTGCGCCCGGCGCATCGTCTTCGCCTGCGCCAAACGACACCGCGCCCAAGTCCGCCGATGTCCCCGAGATCGAGGCGCTACGCACGAAGCTCGCCGACAAGGAGGGTCAAGCCGCCGCCGAGCGCAATCGCCGTCGTCAGGTCGAGGCTCAGGCGATTCAGTATCGCCAGCAGGTCGAGCAGTATCAGCAGCAGATTGCCGCCGCGCAGGAGCGCGCCCGCATGCGCCGGATTCCTGACCCGGAAGAGAACGTGGTCGAGGCCCTGAAGTACGAGCGTGCGCTTCGCATGCGGAATGAGCAGATGCAGAGCCAGCGCATGCAGCAGCAGGCGCAGATCAATCAGCAGATGCAGTTCGTGAGCCAGCTCAAGTCCACCGTCGAGGACTACGAAGCCGACTTCCGCGACAAGAACCCAGACTACGACGATGCCGCCAACTACCTCGTGGACACCGAGCAGAAGCGCCTTGAGATGGCAGGCGTGCCCACACCACAGGCCGAGCAGATGGCCATCAACTGGGCCGTCAACATGGCCAGCATGATGATCAATCAGGGCAAGAACCCCGCGCAGGTTGCGTGGGAGGCGGCGCAGATGACCGGCTGGAGGCCCAAGGGTCAGGCCGTGGCGAACGGACAGGCGAAGCTCAACGCCCAGATGGCTGGCCAGCAGTCGGCTCGCACGATGGGCGGCGGCGGTGTTGCGAACAACGACGCCGAGACGCTCAGCGCCGGGCTTAACCTGAAGGGCGCGGCGTTCGACTCGTGGGCCGAGAAGTTCCTGAAGGGCTGAGCCATGAGCGTAGACCAACTGGTCGCAGCCGGGCCGCTGATCGGCATCCTGCTTCTGGCCGCCTTGGGCATCTGCGGCGGCCTGCTGATGTGGGCGAAGTGGGGCGCTGGCGGCAGGGGTGATGCATGAAGCTGTTCGGCAAGGAACGCGGCCCGGCTCGTCTCATCGTCAAGGTCTCGGGTTTCCTGCATGGCGGCAAGGCTGTCGTAAAGTTCCCGGCCAACTTCCGACGCGCCCGGCCAGAGGATCGCATGAGCTACACAACGCAAGCGATCAAGGCGTTCAGGGCGGAGTACGATCTGGCGGTCGAGCATCGCCGGATCGCCGCCCAGCACGAAGACGCACGCAATGCCGAGGCGGTTGTGCTGCGCACCGAGGCTGAGGCTTGATCGCCCTCCAGCTCAACCCGCCGCTGTTCGTCGTCACGCCTAGAGGCGATGGCATCGCGCGCGTCATGATCGACTACGGCCCAGACCTGAACCCCATGTTCGTGGTCGAGCTGAACGAGAGCAGGGACATCCTCTGCTTCGACATGATCGACTGCAAGGGCTCAGGCAATTCTGCGTGGGGCCTTGAGCATCCTGAACCTTTCGAGAGCCGAGCCTGATGGAAATACTACGCCAAGCCGCCCGCATGTTCGGTCGGAAGAACCCGCAATACGAGACACTGACTGAAGTCACCTGCAACGGCGAGGCCACCCTCAAGGTCCGCATCTGGTGCGCAGTGAAGACGCTCGATGAGGCTGCCAAGTTCGATCACCGCAGGCTGAAGGCGCACATCCGCGCAGTCACCGACAACTATTCGGTCGAGAAGTGGCAGGGTGTGCTGATGCGCCTGCCGAACGTCGCGTGCGTCGCCATCGTCAACGCTGACGGTGATGGCGTGAGCAGCTACCCAGACTGGCACTGAGGGTCGCCTGATGACGCGCCCAGTTTACGAGACACTTGAAGACAGGGCTGAGCAGATCGAGGTTGCCAAGAAGGTCGCGGTCGCGTGGGACTGCGATGTGCTCTGCCTGCCCCGGCTCTCGCGCGCCGACTACAAGCTGTCTCGCGCTGGCAGGACGGAAGCATGGGCGGAGCACAAGCGTCGCCGCGTGCCGATGGAGAAGTACGACACGCTGATCCTCTCGCGCGCCAAGGCAGAGGCGCTGAGGCGGCTGTCAGAGCTGGACGATGTGCCAGCGGTGGTGTTCGTCCAGTACGACGACGCTCTGGTGTGGGCGCGTCTGACCGAGCGCCACATGGAGAAGACCGTGAAAGCCGGTCGCCGGGATCGGGGCGATCCATTCGACATCGAGAAGTGCATCGAGATACCGATCTCTGAAATGCGCAAAGTGAAAAGCCCCGGCGGTTAAGCCGGGGCCTTCATTCATTCGTCAGCCTTCCGCTACTTCCCAGCAGGGGTTCTCTTTCCCCTTCCAGTTGCTGGGAGCGACTCGGAACTCGCACTCCGATCCGTAAAAGACCGGCCTGTCAGCGCCCCACTTCACGATGAGTTCTAGGAAGCGCTCGGCGTCTGCCTTCTCCGCGAAGAAGTGGCGGATCACGTTGTAGCCCACGCACACGTCCAACTTCTTTGCGTTGAGCGCATCCATCTCAGCGTGCTCGGCTTTGGTCAGACGCGATTTTGTCGTCGTCATAGTCAGCTCCTCATTGTCAAACATCGTCACCGGATTGTCCCGATGACGCAGTCATCATATCACGGAACGATAGGTTCGTCAACCATAGCAAAAGGAGACCGCTATGAAACAGAAGGGCAAGGACCACAAAATGGGCGAGAAAAAAGGAGGCGGGAAGAAGGGCGGCAAGAAGGGCGGCTAGTCCCGACATCGCAGTGAAGCGGCGGCCCCGGCGGGAAACTGCTGGGGCCTTTTTCTGTGTATGGCCCGTAGCCCACGTTGACGATGCACGGTGGCTCGCCTAGAGAGGATTTGCGTGTTCGGTCTAGTCCAGCCGGGCGCGCAGGATGCGGCGGGGACGCCCCCAACCTGACCCCGCCGCATCCGCTTCATTTGCTGAGGAGCATCGGATGCTGAGCCAAGAGATTGACCACTTCCGCAAACGCAAATCCCGCCGCGTCTCCGACGAGACTGTGCTCGATGCGAGTTTCAAGTTGGGCGACCGCCAGTTCGTGGCGTGGAAGTACGCGATGCTTCAGGGCTTCTCCAACGTCCAGATCAGCGACCTGATGAGCGACGCGGAAAGGATCGTGTTTCCCTCGGACGTGAATTTGTACCTCGTGCAGGCTGCCCGGCGCGGCTTCGTCATCCCCGACGAACCGTATCTCTTCCCTTCGCGCGGCAGGCGCGCGAAGGAGATGGCGTGATTTTCAAGACCCCCGCTTGACGAGAATCTGAACTCGCGTCATTAAGCAAGTGCTCGGCAGTGTGTAAGCGCTGCTGGGCCTCGACTGATCCACGGTACGGATCACGCCCCTCGCGGGCCTCGGTTTGCCACCGGCATCGGGCTTCGGACTAGAACTGCAAGGATGCTCGCCCGATGTGAGGGCTCGAAGCGTCGCGGTTTCCCGATCCCCGAAACCCCGCATTCAGGCAAAGCCCCATGGCAACCAAGACTTATGCTGTTGGCGACAACGAAGTCGTCAAGCTGTGGTCGAAGCGTCTCGCTCGCGAAGCGCTCAAGGCCACCGTCATTTATCCCTACATCAAGGACTCCCAGTCCTCGCTCGTGACGCTCAATCCCGAGACCCAGAAGGGTCCCGGCGACCGTGTCCGCATGGCTCTGCGCATGCAGTTCAGCGCTGACGGCGTGACGGAGAACCAGACGCAGGAAGGCAACGAAGAAACCATCCGCACCTTCACGGATGACGTTGTCCTCGGCGAACTCTCCAACGCCTACCGCAACCGCACCACGCTCGCCCAGCAGCGCGTCCCGTTCAACATCGCACGCGAAGGCAACGACGCGCTCGCTGACTGGCACGCGGCCCGCATGGACGAAATCGCGATGTACCACCTCGCTGGCTACACGCCCGCGAACACGCTCGCGGGACAGGGCCAGTTCAACGGCTTCAACACCATCACGGCGCCCTCTTCGGGCCGCCATCTGTGGACCGAATCTGGCACCTCCGCCGACCAAGACCTCGACTCGACCGGCGACGAACTCACCCTCTCGCAGATCGACCGCGCTCGTGAACTTGCCGAGACCGGCGGCTCGACGGGTCTGGTTCCGATCCGCGAAATCAAGGGCCTGCCGAACGGCGCGAAGTACGTGATGTTCGTTCACCCGACGCAGGTCACGTCGCTGCGCACATCCACCAGCACCAACAACTGGATGGACTTGCAGAAGGCGATGCTTCAGGGCGGCGCTGGCAAGGAGTCGATGATCTGGAAGGGCGGCCTCGGCATCTACAACGAGGTGCTCATCGTCGTCTCCAACCGCGTCCCGCAGGGGGTCAACTCCTCGACCGGCGCAGCCATCAGCACTGTCCGCCGCGCGATCTTCTGCGGCGCTCAGGCCCTCGTCATGGCATTCGGACAGGGCTTCGGCCCCGAAGAGTGGCGTGTTCGCGAAGAGACGTTCGACTACGACCGGGAGTACGGGCAGAACGCCCTCAACATCTTCGGCGTCAAGAAATCGGTGTTCAACAGCTCCGACTTCGCGACCATCGTGGTCTCGTCTTACGCTGCCAACGCGGCATAAGGAGGAATCACCATGCCACAACCCGCACGCCAGTTTCACGAGCAGCAGGTTCACTACCTGCGTCGCACGATCACCTTTTCCGACGTTGGGCTCACCCTCGAAGTTGGCACTATCCCGGCTGGCTCGATCATCCTGCGCCCGATTTCGGGCGTGGCGGTCACGACCGCCTTCAACGGCGGTACGTCCACCACTCTCGACGTTGGCCCCTCGACCGACTCGGGCACCGACCTTTATGCGACCGCAATCACTCTTGCCGCACTGAACTTCGTCCCGCTTGACGAGGTTGTCACCAACGTCGTCACCGTGGACACGCGCATCCAGTGCGATATCACCGTCACCGGCACGGCGGCGACGGCTGGGGTGGCGGAAGTCATCATCTGCTACATCCCCGACAACGACCTGTAGTTGGGCTAGGCAATAAAGTGGTCTGCGGCGCCGGGGGAAACTTCGGCGCCGCATGCGTTCAGGGAGGCTCCAATGGCCCGCATCAACTCCTCCACGACGAGCGTGGCCGCCCTCGCGGCCAGTAACGCGCGTGACGAAGTCATCTTTCACAACGACGACATCAACGACGCCTACCTCAACGCAGGCAGCGAGGCGGCCTCGGCGACCGTGAAGACGCTCGCGCTTGCCGCTGGCGAGACGATCTCAATCTCTGGCCGCTTCGCGAAATGTGCGTGGCAGGTTGTATGGGCCGCTGACGGCTCTGGCGGCCTCGACATCACGAGCATGGGCTGATGCCGATTTATGGCGACCACATCATTACGGTTGGAGCTGGGCTCCAGTCGTTCCGGCGGGGCGGCCTACGCCAAGTTGGAAACGCTGGCGGCCTGATCGCTACGGCCACCACCCTGCTGGGTGCCACGCCGCTGCATTATTGGGACTTCACGCAGAACCGCGCGCTGTTCAACGGCGCGGATGTGGGGGCTATCACATCCACGCCCGGCTGGAGTTTCACGCGCGCCAGCACGGGCTACGCGCAGACCTTAGCGGGAACCCTCGTCAACTTTGGTTCTGGCGTGCCGCGTATTACGAACAAGGGCCTGTTGGTTGAAGACCTCCACACCAACCTTCTTTTGCAGTCGCAGACGCTTGCCACCGCGCCATGGATACCGTTTCAGAGCAGCGTCACAGCAGACGCTACAGCCGCGCCTGACGGCACTATGACGGCAGATAAGCTGGTCGAAGACACCACGGCGGCGTCAACACACTTTCATCAGCAGATCGTCAACCTGACTGCTTCGGTGCAGACTTTCTCTATCTACGCCAAAGCCGCCGAACGGACCCAGACGTCTATCTTCGTGCCCACAACCGCGTTTGCGGATGCTACCTTCCGGACGGCGTCTTTTGACCTGACAGGTGCGGGGACTGTATTGTCTGTAACCGCCTCGGCAACCGCGTCAATCGAGGCGCTGGCAGGGGGTTGGTATCGCTGCATCCTGAACGTGCCCGCTACGCTGGCCGTCGCGGCTAACATACAGTACGGCATGCTGGTGGCTGGCAATCCCACGTACACCGGAAACGGCACGTCGGGGCTGTTCCTGTGGGGTGCGCAGGTTGAGGCGTCCCCTGTCCACTCAAGCTACATCATGACTACGACAGTGACAGCTTCGCGGCAACCAGACGTTCCTTCTGTTTCCAGTCCCAGCGTAAACTACCCGATGACCATTTACAGCCAATTCAACCGCACCATCGGGGTGTCTACAGCAAACACAGTGTCCTTCACCGTTTCAGACGGCACCCAAAACAACCGCATATCAAACATCGTCTTCGCGACCACAAGTCAGTTACACCCGATAGTAGTTTCGGCGGGTGTAACACAGTATGGCCCCAGTCTATCCCCCGCTCTAGCGGCCAACGTAACAACCAAAATGGCGACGAGGGCAGGCGCAAGCAGCGCAAACTCTGCGCGCGACAACGTGTTGGACACAGCAACCGGAGCAATTTCTGTACCCGCCACCCCTACTCTCATCGGAATGGGGGTAAACTCGGCTGGTACAGGACAGCTCCACGGCTACCTGCTGCGCGCCGCCATCTTCAACACCGCGCTGGCTGATGCCGCCTTGCAGCGCGCGACGACGTAGGGAGGAGCCATGCAAATCCCAATCCTCTCTGGCGCCGCGTGCGTTTAGGAGATAGCCGATGACCACTCTCGGCACGATGAAGGACCGCATCGCCTCCGATCTGGAGCGCGCACTTGAGGACACCACTTGGAGCACGCGCTCATGGGGCGACGAGATCGCCTCGGCAATTCAGGATGCGATCAAGATCAACGGCTCGAAGCCATTCTGGTTTCTTCAGGAGCCCACGGCGGCTGACCTGACATCCACTACCACGGCGGGCAACTCTTACGTCGCCGAGTACGCAGGCTTGCTGCGCCTCGACAGCCTGCGCATCACCATCGCGGGCGACAAGCAGCAGCTCTACCAGATCAGCCAAGAAGAGATGTCCATCCGCCACGACGGCTCCACGAGCACTGGCGAGCCCTTTGAGTACGCTCGCTGGGCCGGGCGCGTGCGCCTCTATCCGACGCCGGGCAGCGCTTACACGCTGACATGGTCTGGCATCTTCGCAGACACCACACTGTCGCTCGATGCAGACAGCAATGGTTGGACAACGCACGGCGAGCTGCTGATCCGCTCGACGGCCAAGCTGTTCCTGCTCCGCGACTACATCAAGAGCTACGACGATGTCCCCGCCGCGATGGCCGCGATGGCTGACGCCGAGAAGGCGCTCTACCGCGAGCACGTCCAGCGCATGTCGAAGACCCGGATGGCGAAGAGGGTATGATGGGCGGACCAGAGCTGTGGGACTTCTCCGAAAAGTATTTCCAGATGGCGCTGGATCGGGCTGACCCCGAGACGCCCATCGACGTTATCCGGCGGGATGTCGAGAGTGGCGCGGCGCGCATTGTGCCCGGCCAGAAATCCGCCTGCCTCATCTACCTTGTCTATTCCAAGATGCTGCACGTTCGCCTCGCTGGCGGCGAGATGGACGATCTGCGGGCTATCGAGCCAACGGTCGAGCTGATGGCTCGCCGGGAGGGCTGCTCGGCGGTCACTGCGCTTGGCCGCAGCGGCTGGGGTCGTGCGCTGCGCGACATCGGATGGACCTCTATGGCCTACAAGGAGCTTCGCTATGGGTAGAGCTATGAGCGCAGCCCAGACTAGAGGCGGCGGCGGTGGCAAGATGCCGGGCGGGCAGCAGCCGCAGGGCGGCGGCTGGGGCGGTATGAACAACATGGCTGGGCAGCAGATGCCCCAGCAGATAAACGGCTACGCCATGCCGCCGCAGCAGCCGCCGCCAAGCGGGGGCTACATGGCTGCTCGGACTCCCGAGGGCGGACCCCAGAACAGCGCCAGCGGGTGGCACACTGGCGGCATGATGCGTAACCCGAACGCCGGGCCGAGCGGGACGTTTGATGCAAGCGGGGCATACATTCCGCCCGAGGGCGTAGGCTACCGCGCCAACGGCGGCTCGCTGCCGAGCGTCGGGCTCGGGCAAAATAGCTTCATGCAAAACATGATGCAGCCGCAAGGCGGCGCTTTCGGCGGCGGCCCCATGGGCCAGATGGGCGGCGGCTACGGTCAATCGCCCATGCAGCAGATGCAGCCCTCAATGCAGCAGATGCGCTCCATGTCGCCCTTGGGCGGCTATGGTGGTGGCATGGGCCAGCCGATGGGCGGTGGCTACGGTGGCGGCATGGGCGGCTGGGGCCAGCAGCCTATGAGCCCCATGGGCGGCTACGGTGGCGGTGGTGGCAAGATGCCGGGCGGCTACGGTGGCGGCTGGGGCTCACCCATGGGCGGCTACGGTGGCGGCTACGGCTCACCCATGGGCGGCGGCTGGGGCCAGCCGCCTATGAGCCCCATGGGCGACTACCGTCGCGGCAGTGGCAAGATGCCGGGCGGCTACACAGCCTAGCGAAGAGGGGCTGATGGGCCTGCTGTCAAAACTTCTGAGGGCCTCTGCGGCAGACATTCCGCAGGCGGAGAAATACGCCGCCGCGCGCAAGGCCCTCACGCTGGCCGATCTCGTGAAACTGGAAAGCGTTCCAGACGAAAACGCCAATTTCTATCTCGTTCGGCGCGGCGCGGCCAACAAGGTCGGAATGCCGACCCGAGACTTCAATCCCGAGCACTACGGCGCCTACGTTTACAGGCCAGACATCGTCGATCCGAACTATCTCTACTACGCGCTCCAGAACCTGCATCAGCAGGGCGCATTCGAACGCGCAGCAAGGGGAACGACAGGGCTCCAGAATCTCAGGATGTCTGACCTGTACTCAATACCATTCGGAGCCCGCGATGCCTGAAGTCGTCTTCGAAACCCGTGAAGTCGGCGGCAGGACGCTCGTCGTCTGCACCTATCAAGGCCATGTCGGCGCAGCTCGCGTGTTCTCGAAGGGTGAGGACGACGCTCGCTCTCGCGCTGAGCAGATGGCTCGCGCAAAAGCCGCCGCAGCGCAGGAGGAGTAGATGGCTGGACTTCTCGGTCGCCTCGCGCGCACCCTCATTCCGAAGACTGGCGCAGCTGGTGAGCTAATCGCCGGAGAGGTGCAGCCGATCTTCTACTCGGCGCTCGAAGACGCGATCCGCACCAGCCCGACGAAGGTTGCGCCCGGCGCGCAGTGGCTTGCGACACTGAAGAAGACGCCCGGCGTGAAGGCGCAGGAAGTCGAGTGGTCTGGCATCGAGCGCTGGCTTGGCAATCGCGCCGACCTGCCGCTCAAGCGCGAAGACCTCGACTGGTACATGCAGAATGAGGGCAAGAAGAAGTACGACATCGGCGAAGAGTTCATGTCGAAGGAAAAGTCGCAGAGCCTGTCCGATGATGAGTGGAACGCGAAGTACCGCAGCAAGGTTGGTGATCGCGAAGGCTATTACGCGAGAAGCGCTTGGCGCAATCAGTACGTCGAGCCGCGAATTGATGTCGAGGAGGTGCGGGGCAACAGGACGCCAGAGCAAATCCTGAAGGACCTTGAGCAGCGTCGCGTTGAAAACGAAAGAGCCCTCAATCGGCCTGACGAATACGCGCATATGTTTGTGGGCGACCAACTGCACAGGGACTCTATCGAAAACGTCACCCGCCTCGAAGAGGAGCTTGCCCGCTCACAGAGGATGTACGCGAGAGACACGAACACGCGCGACCTGTTCACGGGCGAACTCACGCCGATGCCATACGGGCAGGATGTTGGCTGGCGCGTGAGAATGACAAATCCAGAAACTGGAGACAGCAATGTTCTGGAAGAGCTGTTCCCTGACGAGCACTTGGCGTGGGACGCCGGAGTCGACCGTCGCCGTGATTTATACAATGAGAGCAGAGACAGTTTCGTTCAGCGCGCAAAAGAGGAAGGCGACTACTACGACCGAGCCTACGAAGACATCCTCAGTGACTACCCGCGCCAGCAGGTCATTCGGCCAGCCCAGACGTACTACCACGGCTACGCTGTGCCCGGCGGGACCAACTACGACGAGCTGGTCCTGACCCTGCCTGACGAGTTTCGCGGCATGGAGGGCATGCCCGAAACGCACTGGACGCAAGGCCGGAAGCTGGGCGAGGACCAGCCGCCAGACTTCGCTCACTCCCGCTTCAAGGACCGCCAAGCGCCTGAGTACGACCCCGAGGAGCTGTCGGTATACAAGCAGAAAAAGGCGGAGCACAGCGCGGCTGCCGACGCTCGCCGTGAAGAAATGCAACGCCTCCAGAACGAAAACTACAAAATCAGCGACATGTTAATCGACCGCATTTATGCGATTGATCGCCAGCGCTCCAATGCTGGCCTTCCAGATGTGGATACCCTCTCTTACGAACAGAAGCAGCTCATCTACAACTCCGACCTCGAAATGCGGGACCTTCGCGCGATCAGGGAATCAAACGCAGACCGCATGCGGGAGATTTCGGAGGCCACTTCGCAGGCTGGTCCCGGCCCTGAACTGCCAGAGCCGATCCGCATGAAGCGAGTCCTCGCGGTAGATGAAACGCAGTCCGACCCTCATCAGGAGGCTCGCAAGAGAGGCTACCGCAAGCCGTCCGACAAGTGGCTTGATCTCGACACCAAGGCTGTGAATGCTCGCGCCGAGGCGACCCGGATCAAGATGGACTTGCTTCCGCAGATTGCCGAAGTGCCACAGCTGTTTCCCTACGTGTCCGATGCGCTGCGCTACATGAGGGGCGGGCAATGGAACGATAATGATGAGATTGCTTCTATCCTGCGCGGCGAGCGCGTGCCGAGATTGGGCGCGGATTACGACGAGCAGCTTCTTCGCGAGGACGTAAGTCATCGGTTGAACGACCTTCTGGAGAGGGCGGTCGAAAACTGGACTGGCCTCTCGTCCGCGCCGGGCACCCCTAAAAACGCGCCGATCTTCCAGATTCTGGAAAAGGCGAAGGCCCTGAACAGCAAGGCCAAGGCCGCCGAGAGCGTTGCCAAGAAAGCCGAGATAGCCGCCAGCGGCGCAAGGTCCGGCGTCACCGACATGCCGTTCCAAAACAATACGTGGGCCACCATCATGCTCAAGCGCCTGCTCCGCAAGGCGGCGGACGAGGACTACGATGAGGTGGCGTGGTCGGGCAAAATCAAGAATGGTTCGTGGATCGAGGAAGGCCAGAAAGGCGGCGATTTCTACGATGTCAATCTCGTCAACGAAGCCAACGCGCTTGCCAAGAAGTTCGGCATTCAGGTCCAGCAGGGCGTCGTCCCCATTCGCGACAATCCAGACGCCGTGTGGAACACGCTGAAAATCACACCTGAGTTCCGCGAGTTCATCAAGAAGGGGCTCCCGTTGTTCATGTGGCCGCTGTTCGCGGGTGGGGCGGCGTCCACTGGCTTGCTTGGTCGCGGCAGACCCAAGAAAGAGGAAGCGTAATGAGCCTGCTCGGAAAGCTCGCGCGTCTCGTGGGACCCAATGGCGCTGCGGGCGCTGTTGACCCGAACGCTTCACAGCCGGTGTTCTACTCCGCCCTTCAGGAGGCCCTGCGTGGCCACCCGATGGAGAGGGGCACTGGGGCGGACTGGTTGGCACAGATGTTTGAGCCAGAGCGTGTCGTCAAAAGCGCACAGCGCGACGCGGCCACGAACAAGCCGGTGATCGACCAGTACGGCCAACCCGTGATCGAGGAGCGCACCATACCTCGCAGCGTCAAGCTGAAGAAGGTGAAGGCGCAGGAGATCAAGTGGTCTGGCATCGAGGATTACCTAAACGAGATGCGCGACAAGCCGGTCACGCGCGACCAGCTGGTTGACTTCATGGATGGCGGCTCTGGTGGAAGCACTGCGAGCAACAGGGGCCGTGGCACCACCAAGTACCAAGTGGACGAATACAGCGTCAGCAAGAACAACGATGGAGAGAGCGAGGAAGACTGGCTGGAGCGCTACAGCGACCAAATCGCCGAACGGCAGCAGCAACTGATCGACGAATACATCGACGAGAACACCGACGAATGGGCGCCGCGCTTCGATGTTATTGAGGAGGAGGTTGGAGTCTTCCCGGATCGTGACGAGATTGTTCGTCAGCTCAACATGCTGAACAGAACCGCCAACGAGTATGAGGCGATGGCCAACAGGGCTGGCTACGACCAGACGCTGTTTGGCAACGGGATGCCGGGCCTTTCGATCAGCCGCCCGTATAACGCCCCAGAATACTATCTCGAAGAGGCGGTGGCCAACAGAGAGCGGATGGTCCCAAACCAGCAGCGTCTTCAGTATGTAGACAGCATGCTGGCGCGCGACCCCGACACGCCTGACCTGTTCACCGGCCTGCGCGATGAGGAGCTGCTCGACGAGGAACTTGATCCGCGTCGGTGGACTTACCGCGCAAGGATCGTGGACTCTGACGGAAACGAGCTGGAGACGCTAGACGATACCTTCGACAGCGAGCGTGAGGCGCTTCGCTACGCTGAAAGAAACGCAGACCTGAGCGACTACGAGAGCGACGCCCGAGACGCCCTGATGGAGCGCATGCAGGGCCAAAACGAGTATTACGACGACGCCGTTCAGGACTTTGAGGATAGATACCCCCGCAGGGATGGCGGCGGCGTCGAGTACGCGGACTACACCATCCCCGGCGGCGAGAACTACGACGAGACGTTCTTCAATCTCCCTGACGAGTTCACCAACCCGCGCGGAAACACCTATCGCCAGCCGCACTGGAGCAACCAGAGTGACACGGGCACTCGCGTCGCGCATGTGAGGCACAAGGACAGGTTCGTATACGAGCCAGACCCGTCCTATGTGCCGCCCGAGCCAGTCGCGCCAAGCGCCAACAATGAAGAACTTCTCGGCACGCGCCGCGATGAATATCGACGTGTGCTTTCCGCCGCCACGGATCGCCTGAACGCAGTTCGTCAGCAGTATCCGGGTGTGCCTGATGCTTCTCTCATGCAGGGGGACAACCAGCTCATGCTGTTCAACCAGACTCTTGAGGGTCTGGTGGAAGATATCAAATTTCTTGAGGCCAACGCCAACGCCAATCTGCCCGCGCCCGCCTCATCCGCTCCGCAGATCAGGAGGCGGGTTCTCGCGATGGAGGAGAACCAGTCCGACCTTCACCAAGCCGGTCGCGACCGTGGCTACGCCAGAGAGATGACGCCAGAAGATCAGGCTCAGTTGGAGGCTGTGCGCAATGCGATACTCCCAGCCGAGGCAGCTTACTCTGATACGGGCAGGGCGAGCCGGGCGGCCAGAGAAGCCTACAATGATTTTATCTATTATGGAGATAGAACCCCGGAGAATAGATACTCGCCAGATTATTATAAATGGAACAGCAAGAAAAAGGAGCTGGCGGACGCTCAACAGGCGGCGGCAGCAGCGAACATAGCTGCCGAAAGGAACGTCTGGGCGCTGCGGGAGCAGGCCGACAAGTTGAGAGAAATTGAATCGGGCGTTCCCGATACGCCATTTTCTGGAAACGTCTGGGCGGGGATGTCGGCGAAGCGCCTGCTCCGCAAGATGGCGGACGAGGGCTACGACCAGTTCGCGTGGCCAGTGAACGTGTCGAATGGCTCGGTCGGAGACCGCCCCGGCAACTATTTCTACGACAAAATCTTCAGCAATGAAGTGGAGGCCGTCCTCAAGGAGGCTCGCGCCCAAGGCGTCAAAGGCGTCGAGATCAAGGCTCGCAAGGGACCTGAGCGCGGCAGGGACGGCGGTCTGGTTGACTGGCGCTACGTTCAGGACACGCCTGAGTTCAACGAGTTCCTCAAGAGCGGCCTGTCTCTCTGGATGTGGCCGCTGTTTGCGAGTGGCGCCCTCTCGACCGGCCTGCTCGGTTTCGGCGGACGCAGCAAGGCCAAAAAGGATCAGGCATGATCGACCTTGGATCGTGGACTCCCGACCTTCCGGTTGTCCGCGCCCCACACCTTCGCACGGCCTCTGGCGTTGTGCCGTTAACCGAGGGCTATGGACCGTTCCGCGCCCTGACGGCGACCACCAACGCGCTCACCGCCAAGTGCCTCGGCGCAACGGCGGCGCGCGACATCGACCAAGCCCACCACGTCTACGCGGGCGATAGCACGAAGCTTTACGAGCTGGAGTCTGCAACGTGGACGGATCGCAGCCGCGTGGGGGGGTATGGGCCAGCAGGGGACGCCACACGCTGGCGCTTTACGACCTACGGAGATCGGCTGGTTGCGGTGAACGGTGCGGACGTGCCGCAGTACATCGACATGAGCACGGCTGCGACGGTGTTCGCCAACTTGCCGGGCTCTCCGCCATCGGCGCAGCTGGTGACATCGTTCGGTGAGTTCGTGGTGCTTGGTTTGCTCTCGACCTCCAGCATGGCAATCAAGTGGAGCGGGTTTGGCGACAGCGCGTCGTGGACGCCGGGGACGAACCAGAGCGACGAGCAGGAGTTCGCAGACGGCGGACGCATCACTGGCCTTGCCGGTCTCGATAGCCTCTACATCTTTCAGGAGAGCGCCATCCGCCGCATGGTCTATGTGGGCGGCGCCACCATCATGCAGATCGACAAGATTGTGGACGGCATTGGCTGCATCGAGCCCAACAGTCTCGTGCAGTGGGGCTCGCTGTTCTTCTTCCTCTCGGAGGATGGCTTCTACGTGTTCGACGGCCAACAGGCCCGGCCCATCGGCAATGCGATGTTCGACCAGTGGTTCAAGGACAACAGCAGCCCCAATCTCTGGAGCCGGATGTCGAGCGCGATCAACCCGAACGAGAAGCAGGTCGCATGGGCCTTCTGCTCTCCCACAAATGGCAACGGCATCCCAGACACTCTGCTGATCTACAACTGGGTTGCTCAGCGCGCGGCATACGCAGTGGTGACGACCGAGTTCATTCTCAGCGCGGCCTCACTCGGGGTAAGCATTGACGACTACGCGGTAAACATCGACACAATGACCATTTCGTTCGACGATCCGTTCTTCCTCGGCGGATCGCGCTATTTCGCGGGCTTCAACACCTCACACATTCTCGGCTCGTTCTCTGGCGACACCACCGCAGCGACACTGGAGACCGGCGACTATCCGCTCGCCAAGGGCACATCCTCGGTCGAGTGGTTTCGTCCGATCACCGATGCATCCACGGCGACAGTCGCTGGCGCTGGATCGCTCAAGCCTGCGCAGACGGCGACATTCAAGGGCGCTGTCTCGCAGCAGCCGAGCGGACGCTGCCCGCAGCGCGGCGTGATGGGCAACTTTATCCGCGCCAAACTGCAAATCCCGGCGGCTGCGGAGTGGACGTTTGCAACGGCGGTTGATCTCAAGGCCAAGGCGAGCGGCTCGCGATGAACGAAGCACGGAAGGTTCAGCCCGCAGGCGACACTCCACGCAAGGTGGCCGACGCTATCAACCAGCATGCCGATCTTATCAGCACCGGCCTGTTCCAGACCAAGACGATAGCCGAGCTGGCGCTGCTGGATGCGACGCTCGAAGCCGGGCGAGCCTACTACGTGCCGAACGAGAGCGGCGGCCCCTGCCTCGTCGTCAGCAACGGCACGAACTGGAAAAGATTGACGCTAGGAGCAACAGCCTCATGAGCGAAGTAATCGAGAAGCCGACGCTGCGGGCAGACGTGATCAACCCGAACGACCTGCCGAAGCTCTGGCAGGAGCTACAGCCGCTGATCGAGGAAGCCTGCCGCTGGAGCAACGGCCAGTTCAACGCGCTCAGCGTCGTCAACGGTGTTCTGGATGGCGCGCTGCGCCTCGTGGTGTTCTTCGAGAAGGACAAGGTGCAATCGGCGATGGTGCTGACGATCAGCGAGTTCCCCACCCAGCGCCGCATCCTCGAAGTGCTGCTCGCATCCGGCACGGCGATGCGTGAGTGGATGAAGCTCGAAGGCGAGCTGATGACCTACGCCAAGGCCAACGGCTGCCACGCTGTCCGCATGATCGGACGCGAGGGGCTCCAGAAGGCGCTGACGACATGGAAGCGAACGGCAATCGTACTTGAGCGGGAGATCGACTAATGGCTGGCAGGGGACTTCTTGCGAAGATTTTGCGCAGCCCAGAGCTGATGCTGGCGCTTGGCCTTGGCGGCGCTGGCGCGATGTCGGCGGACGAGGATCAAGACCCGCTTGTGCGCGCACTGGGCGGAGCAGCGCTGGGTGCAGCTGGCGGCGCGGGCCTTCGTGGCGGCGCTCGCGCGGTAAAGGGGCTTCTCGGGCGCGTGCCTGTGAACATTCCGACGCAGCAGGACAAGATCGCACAGGCGATGGCCATGCGCAGGGCGATGGGCTTCAAGGGCTCTCAGGCCAGCCAGTTCCCGAGCGGACAGGCCATGACGGAGGCGGAAAAGTTTGCCGACATGATCGCCATGGAGAAGTACGGCGACAAAATCGGCCAGACCGGCATC
>Ga0181355_1000178_pt1 | contig 25630 bp, 37 predicted proteins | sample Fa13VDMM15DN_FD_130099 | JGI IMG/M metagenome (GOLD analysis project Ga0181355, IMG submission 130099) | Freshwater viral communities from Lake Michigan, USA - Fa13.VD.MM15.D.N | ecosystem: Environmental > Aquatic > Freshwater > Lake | place: USA: Michigan | collected 2013-09-23 | reverse complement strand
TTGGGTTTGTGGTGAATCAGAGGGAACTCAAGGACCATTAGGACGACTATTTGATAAACATGGAACAAAAGAACAGAAAAAGGTTTATAACTTAATAAAACCTGAGGAGTTAAAAGTTCAGGAGGCCAAGAAAACTCAATTAAAACTTCCGGAGGGATACACTCAATTTAAAGACTCCAATCCAAGATTTATACCACACGCTGAAGCTTATCGATATTTAATATCTCGAGGTATTACAGATGAGATTATTGAAAAATACCAAATAGGATATACTGTGAGTGGTGACTTCGCTTATAGAGTTATCGTACCATCATTTGATAAAAACAATAGGTTAAATTATTTTATTGCTCGTTCATGGGTTCCAAATAAGATGAAGTATAAAAACCCTACTGCTGCTAAAGATGAAATAATATTCAACGAAAGTAGAATAGATTGGTTTAAAGATGTTTATTTGGTTGAAGGGGCGTTTGATGGGTTCTTCTTAGACAACTCAATTGCAATGTTAGGTAAGAAAATGAGTTCATTACTGTTTGAAACTCTATATGAAAATGCGTTAGGTAAGATTATTATTTGTTTAGATGAAGATGCTTGGGATGACGCTTTCAAATTATATCATGAATTGAATGGGGGAAGATTATACAATAAGATTAAAATAATTAAACCACCTAAAGATATGGACGTTGCGGACTTAAAAGGTCAGATTGACGAATACTATTACGAAATAAAATAATAAAAAAATATGATAGAATTAAAAACTATTGCACAAGAAATACGAGAACTAATTAGTCAAAGACAACAAGAATTAGGTCTTACTTTTGAAGAGGATAATCACATCTATACCATGAATGGGAAGACGGATTATCCTTCTGTGTCTAAAGTACTAAAGAAATTTTATACTGAGTTTCCAACAGAGGAAGCAGCATATAATAAAGCTAAAGGTGACCCACAAAAACAACAAGAGTTGATTGAGGAATGGGCAGCTGCCGGAACATACTCAACCAATATGGGAAGTAGAGTTCACTTTGTTTTAGAGAAAGAAGTTATTGACCGAAATGGGTCTTATAAAGAGGTAAGACAACCGGTCTTTGAATGTGATAATACACAAATCTTCAAGGGAGATAATATGATTACTGCGGGTAAAAACTTCCTTAACTTAATGGAACAACGAGGAGCGGTTTTACTTGACACTGAGATGGTATTAGGTGACCCGGAACTTGGGTATACCGGACAACCAGATAAGGTATGGTTAATAATGAATATTAACCAAAACGAATTTGGATTGGTAATAACCGATTGGAAAACTAACAAACCAAAAAATTTCCTTGAAACAAGATATACCAAAAGAATGTTGGAACCATATCAAAAACAACCGGACAATGCGTTAGGTCATTACTTCGTACAATTACCTTTATATGGTAAATTATTAATCAAAATGTTACAAGGTAGTAAATACGAAAATATTAAGTTGTATGGGTGTATTGTGACTCACTTAAAAGAGACTGCTGAGTTTGATGAGTATCGAGTTCCAAAAGATGTTATCACAACAACTTTGGAAATGGACACTAAAAAATATTTGACAAAATAAGAATAAAGAACTAAATTTATAAAAAAAATATGAGTGAATTACAACAACCAAAAATTAATTTAAAAGAGTGTCCTACGATAAAATGTGACTCATGTGATGGGATTTATTTTAGAGAGGTTATCTACCTAAAGAGAGTGCCTAAATTAATGACAGGGTCACATGAAGATACGACTGTACCATTCCCAATTTACAAATGTGAATCTTGTGGACACGTAAACAAAGGGTTTAACCCATTTGAAGAAGAAGAAAAAACTTTAATTAAAGAGTAATGATAAACAGACTAGTACACTTTTCTGACTTACACGTAAGGTTATTCAAGGACCATGATTTATATCGTGGAATCCTTGAATCTGCATTAAGTGAATGGAAAACATTACAACCGGACCGAATTGTGTTCACTGGTGACTTGGTTCATTCAAAGAATCAAATGACACCCGAGTTGGTTGAGTTTGTTGCTTGGATATTAACCGAATGTGCCAAGATTGCAAAAACAATTGTTATCATAGGCAATCATGATTTTTTAGAAAATAACAATGCAAGGTTGGACGCTTTAACTCCAATCATTGATTCATTGAAGAATGAAAACATTGTTTATTTAAAGAATCGTGGGGTTTATCCTGATGATAACATCAATTGGTGTGTTTATTCATTAATGGACCATAATATCCCACCGGACATTAACAAATCAGAGAACAAAAACATTGGATTGTTTCATGGACCGATTCAAGGTTTATACACTGACATTGGGTTTAAGTTTGAAGATGGGTTTGAGGTGAGTAAGTTTGATGGTTGTGACCTTGTATTATGTGGTGATATCCATAAGAGACAAGTGTTTGATATCCCGGGAGGAAAGAAAGCGTATATGGTTGGTTCAACAGTTCAACAAAATTTTGGTGAAACTGTGAACAAACATGGGTATGGAGTGTATGAGTTAGATAAAGACCAATACGATTTTGTTGACTTACCTAACCCAAAACCATTCTTATCATTCCGTATGGACTCATTCGATTGTATTGAAAAGGGAACGGAAAAACTTGTAAATAGTGGAAAATAATGAATATCAATCTTGAACTAACCTCTAAAGAGCACAAGGACTTATTAAGTTATTGTAAACTCAACAATTTCGACCCTGAAACGATATTGAAGAGTTCTTATTTGGAGGGGTTCAAAATTGAAAAATATGGACTATTGTCAGGTTCAGGGAATGTTATTGAAAAAGAAGTTATCAAAGAAATTATCAAATACGTTGAGGTTCCTGTTGTTGAAGAAAAAGAAGTTGTCAAGATTGAATATGTTGAGGTTGAAAAACTTGTTGAAGTAGTAAAAGAGGTTCCCGTAGAAAAGATAGTTGAGGTAATTAAAGAGGTTCCTGTTGATAGAATTGTTGAGAAGATTGTTGAGGTAACCAAAGAGTTTCCCGTTGAAAGAGTGGTGATTCAAGAAGTCATCAAAGAAGTGCCAGTTGAGAAAGTTGTAACAAAAATAGAATATATTAGTGACAACACTCACACTAATGAACTGTTGTTGAAAATACAACAGTTGGAAAATCAACCACCCAAAATAGTCGAAACAATTAAGGAAGTGATTAAAGAAGTTCCGGTTGAGGTAATCAAAGAAGTTGAGGTAATTAAGGAAGTTGAAGTGATTAAAGAAGTTATTGTTGAAAAGGAGACATCCGACAATAAATTAAAACCTAAATTAGATGCTCTCCAAAACACAGTTCAAAAATTGAAACTTGATAATATTGAGAAAGATAAGTTGATTAAGGAATACGAGAAAACTATTCAAGATATACAAAAGTTTAATGAAGGGACTAAAGCAATGTATTTAAAAGGTTCAAATTTGGACGATAAACTTTATAATAAATAAAATTATGATTACACAATTATTACTTTGGATGGTAATGGCTTATGGAATGACCAACATCCTTGTTTATGGGAGTATCTTTAATGGTACTCGAAAATTTATAAAAGAAATGGGGGATGATAAAGTAATGCCCTTTAATGGATTTTTTAATTTCGTCTCAGGAATATTAATCTGTATGATGTGTTGTTCAACTTGGGTTGGGTTCTTTCTTGGATTTTTTGTATATTCTCCGGTACACGAGATGTTAGCAGTTTCAAGTTGGGGTTCATGGTTCTTTGATGGTCTGTTGGCTTCAGGAGCAGTATGGGCAATCAATGCAATCGTGGAATGGTATGAAGAAAACCGAAAATAAATAAAAATTAAATAAATACAAATATGCCAACATCTAAAAAAAGAGGAGGAACTAAAACTCACGCAAAAAAAGTTCAAGAAAGAAATCAGACTATTAAAAGTCAGAAAAACGCTTTCCAAAAAATCATGACTCAACAAATGGAAGAGTTAAAAAGAAAATACGCTGAGGAGCAAGCTCTAAGCGGAAACACTCAAAATGTTGAGTTAGTATCACAATAATAAACTATGGATTTATTCAATCCGCCACCAATTTTTAATTTAAAAGAAATGCAACACAATTTAGATGTGGAGACATTAGATAATCCGTATATTCAAGTTGTTTGGGAAGATACGCCGGAAAACTTTACTCAAGAGAGGATTAAGTCGGCAAAACAATATTTCTCAAAAAAATATAATTCAACCAATGTAAATGTAATTACAAAGGTTAAGACAACTGAAGATACACAACAAACGATTGATGTGTCCGTGAATATCATGGACAAGAACTATCAAAAAGAACTTATCAAGTCATTACTTGAGAGTAAGGGTCAAGAACAATACTTGGACCAAGTGATGGGTATTGATGGTATGGTTGAGAACCGAATGGAGGCCAACGAGGTTGAGGTGACACCATTTAAGAAATGGTATATCAAGAAAATAGAATTTAGTAATTTCCTATCTTATGGTGAAAACCAAGTAATTGATTTTGATAAGTGTGAAGGGATTACCGTAGTTGAATCCGACCCACCAAACTTTGGGGGTAAAACAGTTCTAACTGTGGATTTACTATTATTCTTGTTTTTCAACACAACAACCAAGACACAGAAGGCGGAAGAAATCTTCAACCGATTCACAGACAAGAATAAAGTTAGTGTTCGTGGGGACATTCTTATTGATGGTGAGGAGTATATCATCGCTCGTCAAATTGAAAGAAAGATGTCCAAAGCCGGTGAATGGAATGTGAAGACAGAGTTAGAGTTCTTTAAGAAATTATCTGATGGTCAATTACAGAACTTTACTGGTGAACAGAGAAGAGAGACGGAAGCGTTTATGAAAAGGTCTATTGGAACAATGGATGACTTCTTAATGACCATCTTAACAACTGCATCCAACTTGGAGGACTTATTGGAATCAAAACCAACTGCTCGTGGTCAGGTATTGTCAAGGTTCTTGGGACTTGAGTTCTTAAAGAAGAAAGAAGAAACCGGGAAAGAAATCTATTCAGAGTTTTCAAAAGGGATGATATCCAATGTCTATAACACGGAGACCTTAAAACAAGATAACGAGAGTTCAACAACTGAGATTACAAGATTAAAAGGGGAGATTCAAACCGCAACCGATAGTATTGATGAAGTTGATAATTCTTTAAAGAAAGGACAAGATTATAAAGATGGATTGTTAAATTCAAAACATAGTGATTTGAGTCAAGAACTTATTATCTTGGACCCGGTTAAACTACAAGGGGATATTAATAGTCATGTGTTAACTAGCAAGACAATTCAAGGTCAGATTAACGACATAAAAATTGTTGAACCAAGTGGATTTTACCATGAGGACAAACACGATGAGGTTAAGGACAAACTAACCAATACCAAAATTGAATTAGGCGGCGCAAATAACAAAGTTAGTGAGATTGAATCATTAGTTAAAAAGTTTGGAGACGGTATCGAATGTGAACATTGTGGTATCAAGTTGATGGACGCAGCAATTACCAAAAAGAAGATTGGAGAATTGGACCAGTGGAAACAAAAGGTTAAGGAATTAGATTTACAGATTGAAGTTTTAGATAAGGAAGAAAAAACCTACACTCAACTTAAAAAAGAATTTGATGAGTACGAGAGAAACAAACTTATCAAAGAGAAACACGAGGTGTCATTGGAGTCAAACGAGTTGAAATTAGAGGCGTTAAGATTGAAGTTGACAAGGTATGAGGAAGTGCAGGATAAGATTAAACAGAACAACGATATTGATGCCAAATTGATTAAAGCAAACCTTCGTATCGATGAATTGATTAATCAAAAGAGAGGGTATGAGAAAACTCAAAGCACCAACCAAAACCAAATTGAAAACCTGTTAGCTCGTATCGAAAAGAACAATGGTCTTGTATTAAAGATTGCTGAGGAATTCGAGAAAGAAAAAATTTATAAAATCTATAATGAGATTTATGGTAAGAATGGTATCAGTAAGATTATTATGAAGACAATGATGCCAGTAATTAACGCTGAACTTCAAAGATTACTTCAGGATTCTTGTTTGTTTAACTTGGAGATTCGTATCAATGATAAGAATGAAGTTGATTTTATTATGATTGATAACTCAACCGGGATTGAACGACCAATAACTTCAGGTTCAGGTTATGAGAAAACGGTGGGGGCACTTGCCATTAGAGCGGTGTTATCTAAAGTATGTTCATTACCAAAACCACAATTATCAGTTTACGATGAGGTTTGGGGTAAAGTTGCTAATGATAATCTTGATATGGTTGGGGAATTTTTTGATAAGTTAAAGACCTACTTTGAAAAGATATTTGTAATTTCGCACAATCCAATGATATCAAATTGGGCAAATACGGTCGTAAAGATTACAAAAACAGAAAATGTTTCAAAAGTTTCACAATAAACGTGGGACTTTTTTTAAATTAAAAATAATTTAAAAGGTCTCTCAATAATGAGGGACTTTTTTGACTTATAATATAAAATCATCTATACTTAAAGTATGGAACCACAAGAATTACTAACAGTAGTAAAAGAAAATACGGATAACCCTCTCAAACTTTTATTAGAGACACTAAATTTCTATAAAAATGATGAGGGTTTTACCCAAGATTTATTAACACCCGGATTTTTGAAAGAATGGATGGTGTCGAAAATATTGAATCATGAGTGTCATAAGACAAAACACGGTGCTGATGCAACTAGTTTAGATGGTGAGGAGGTTTATGAATATCTGTCTTGTAAAGAAGGAGGGTCATTCCAATTAGATAGAATCCATGAAGGAAATTTACATAGAATCACTCGAAATAATAAATTCTATTTTGCGTTATACAATAAGAACAATAGTTTAGAATGTATTAGAATCTATGAAGGTGATACTGATGTTGTTTTAGAGGAAGCAAATAAGAAAATCGGTAAAATGTCTAAGTCATCAAATCATATTGGTTTTACATTGACATGGGTTAAAGAAAATTGTCGTGTAGTTTATTCAATTTAATTTGTAAGTGTTGAATTAATGATTATCTTTGTAAAAAAATTTTAAAATAAAAAATATGAATTACTACTTATTGTCAGTTACTAATGATTTTGCATCAGACAGTTTATGTAAAGAAATTGCATTATCACTTAGTCCGATTGTCGATTCTCCAAACTTAAAGTTTCATTACACTCGTAACCAAATTATCTTTTCTTTTGGCGCGGAAACTGAGAAAAGTGAAATCTATGAATATATTCAAGGAGTTTTATATGGACTTGTTGAGATTTTTGTTTTAACTGAAATCGTTGATGATTTTTCAGTATCTTTACCAGCAGATATTAAAGACCATCTTTTTGACTTAGAAAATGTTGGTGAAAATGTAACAATGAAGTTGGATATGGAAAGAATAAAGAAGAACTTAGATTTTTCATATGATGATGAAGACGATGATGATGATGATGAAAATGATATCATGTCATTAATATTTAAAGATAAAAATACTACCCCTAACCCTACCTTAGACCAAATTTTAGACAAATTATACTCTGAGGGAATGGATTCCTTGAGTTCAAACGAAAAAACTATATTAGAAACTTACAGTCAAAACTAAATTATGAAGGAAAAAGCGGGAATGCCAATCAATCAGGAAGAAATTACTCACTATCTTAAGGACATCCGTAAGATAAAAGTGATGACACCCGAAAGAGAGCGACAATTGTCTGAGAGAATACTCTCAAATAATATTACAGAAGATGAGGTAAAGAAGATTCACAAAGAATTATTGGAAGGTAATTTAAGGTTTGTTATTACAGTTGCTAAACAATATCAAAATCAAGGATTGGACTTCCCGGATTTAATTGCTGAGGGTAATCTTGGGTTAATGAAAGCGATTGATAATTTTGATTGGTCTAAAAAATTAAGATTTATTTCTTATGCCGTTTGGTGGGTTAGACAGTCAATTTTGCAATCATTAAATGAGAATGCCCGAACTATTCGTCTCCCGGTGAATGTGGTTCAAGACTTACAAAGAGCAAAAAAGGAATTGGAGAGAGGTGGAGCTGAGTTATCAGATAAGTTTGTTAATTTACCGTATACAATCAATTTGGATAAACCATTGAATGAGGAGGGTGATACGTTGGTTGATATTTTAAACAATCCAAATGCGGAATTACCTGACGCTGGTTTATCTAGTGAAGACACACTAAAAGATAAGTTGATTAGTATGTTGGATGTTTTGGATGACCGAGAGAAAATTATTATCCAAGATTATTTTGGTTTATCAGGCTCAACAAGAACTCTTGAAGATATTGGTAATGATTTTACCTTAACAAAAGAAAGAGTGAGACAAATCAAAGAAAAAGCTTTAAGAAAATTAAGAAATGAGACCGCAATTTTATTCGAATATTTATAAAAGTTGTTAAAGGGTGTATTTATTGAATACACCTTTTATATTTAAAGATAAATTAAAAAAAAATACTTATGAAAAATTTCATTCAAAAAAACTTTATTGTTATTGTATTGGTAATCTCACTTCTAACATTCTTCAAAGGATGTGGCGACTCAAGAGAATTATCTAAACTAAGAAAAGAAGTTGAAACAATTAAAGATTCAACCTACACTAAAAAAGAATTAAACATTGAATTAAAAATAATGGGACTAGAAGCTGAGAAAAGAATGATTCAAGCAACTGACCGTAAATTATTGGATGTTCAAAGACAAACTCAAATCGAGGAAGAGATAAAAAAATTAAAAACAAGTAAATAATGAATTGGTTTCAAAAAAACTTTAAAGCTATAATTTATATTTCGTTTTTGGTTCCGATATTAACGGTGGCATTTGTGTCAATTTCACACGTAACCAAATGGTACGGGTTATCAAACCCACTTAGTTGGGCGATATATCTGTCTGTTGGAATTGAAATTGCTGCTTTGTCTGCTCTTGCTGCAATATCGGCACAAATGGGAAGGAAAGTTTATTTCCCATTTGGTATTGTAACCCTTATTCAGTTTATTGGTAACATATTTTTTGCTTATCAATACATTGATATAACTTCTCAGTCGTTTAAAGATTGGATGGACTTGGTTGACCCAATCGTTAGTTATTTGGGTGTTGAGTCAGGTGACCCTGTTGGACATAAACGATTCTTGGCTTTATTCTCAGGAGGTATGTTACCAATTATATCATTATCATTCTTACATATGTTAGTGAAATTTGAGGAGGAAGATAAGAAAAAACCACAACAACTATCGGGAGAAATTGATATTGAGCAATTGAGTACTACAATTGGAAAGCAAGAGGCGGAATTAGATAAAGAAAAATATGTTCCAACTACGGAAGATTTAGAAAAATTGGAAGCTGAATTAATAAAATTAAACGAACAGAAATTTGGAACACTTGAAGGCCCTGTTGGGAATAACGGTCCTGATGATTCAGGTCTTAATGAGGTTACAAATGATGAGATTAAAAGACTAAGTTATTTAAGAAGGGATGCTTAAAATAATACAATTTGGAGATTTCAAACCGAAAGGAAAACAAAAAAGAAAAAAACAAATAGTCCTATGTCATACTTCAAGGGAGGTTCAAGAGTACTTGGTCTCCCTTAAACATAGATATAATGGTCAATACGATAAAATCCCAAACTACATTATAACAAGAAAGGGTGAAATACTACAACTATTACCCGATAATACCTACTCAAATTTTCTCGATAACGAATTTGTTAATAAGAACTCTATTGTTGTCTGTTTAGAAAATTTAGGGTGGTTAGAAAAGAAACCATTAACAAACTATTATATTAACTGGAAAGGAAGTATTTATAATGACAAGGCGTTTGAAAAAAAATGGAGAGATTTTTTTTTTTGGCAACCTTACACACCAATTCAGTTAGAAATGACTGCTGAGTTGTGTAAACAATTGTCGGAGTCCCTTAACATAGAAAAGAGATGTGTTGGACACAATACCCGATTTGAAGGGGTGGCCAACTACGAGGGAATCGTAAGTAAGAGTAATTATGACTCTATTTATACGGATTTAAATCCATCATTCAATTTTGAAACCTTTACAAAACATTTAGAAAATGAACAATTTGCATAACGACAGATACGACGAGATTAAAGATTTAATAAAAAAATCTAAAATGATTGTTGAGCAATCAGGTCAAATTAATGTTGCCAAAGATGTGGAGTCACGTCTTCAACAAGACCAAGAATATGAAACCGCAAATAACGGTATTGAAGATGGAGATGATATTAAAACATCACCAAGAGATAAAAAACAAAAGTATAGAATTTCCGGAGGTATTTTAGCTCTTCATGGTAAAGGTCGAAATGATTTGGACATTACTAGTGATGAGAAATTGGCATTCCAAGAAACAATGGATGAATTTGTTGAGGAAGTATCAGACCTTGTAGATTTTAATACATTGAATGTTTATCCAAATAATGTTGAATGGTCAGGTAAATTAATTGATGAGGACATCGACTTCATTTTTACAATTGGTGAGGATAGTGGTGTTTATATTAATGGACAGATGATTAAACTAGATACTGATTTCATGACTACAATAAATAAACTTCAACAATATTACCAAAAATTTAAATCTAAATGGGGTAGAGTTTTGGCTAGTAGAAAGAAAACAACTGAATCACCTGAATAATGAAAGACATTATAAGTAATAATAAACAAGATATACTATTAGTTATTGTAATTGTATTGGCGGCTTGGAATATATTTACCACCAATGGAATTAAGACTGATGTTAAATCCTACAAAAATAAAATTGAATCAATTCAAAAAGAAGTTGATTCTGTCCAAGTGGTTAATAAAAAAATAGATACTAAAGTAACTGAAGTAAAAGAAAATGTTACTGTTATTACTAAAGAAATTAGCCATATTGATAATAACTTAACTATCGTAAAAAATAAAACAAATGAAAAAGTTAATACTGTTGATGGGTTTTCTAATGTTGAGTTGGAACTCTTTTTCACAAATAGATACAACAAAAACAGCACTACCAAATAAAATACTTAGAGAAGTAGCTAAAGACCTATTAAAGTATGATGGTTGTAAAGAAGAAGTAATTTTATTGAACTCTAAAATTATTAAACTTAATGAGAAAGATGTTCAAAAAGATGTAATTATTAGTTTTTTAGAAAAAAAAGATAAAAATAATAATTTTATGTTACTTAAAAAAGACGAACAATTAAAAGTGTCCGAAGAACTAACTAATAGTTTACATAAAGAACTTAAAGGACAAAGAACCAAAACTTTCTTATGGAAAGTTGGGACCTATGCTGGTATTATTGCATCAACATATCTTATAATAATAAAATAATGGCATTAACAAGTTCAGACCAAAAAGAAATTGAAGTTATGATTCGTAAAGAAATAAAAAGCTTTATGGATAATAATACTCTAAAACAATTTGAAGATAAATTATTAGATAGAATTGGTAGAGAGATTAAAAGAGGTAAATTAGAAGGTGATGTTAAAGATATCACATTAAGAATGTTCCGTGAGTTCTACCAATTTATGTGGATGAATAGAAGTTATTGGGAGCCAAGATTGAAAAACGCATAATATGGAATCATCTGCAAATTTATTTAAAAATAGTTTAGACAAAGCGTATGGAGCTAGTGGAATGAAATTAAATACTGCTACTATGGGAGACGCACAGAAATACAAACAATCATTCAAAGAAAACGAGGATGAGGACAAAAACGAAAAGAAGTATTTGGATATTCAAGATATGATATCGGTATTAAAAAAACAACTTATGCAGGGTACTAAGGTTGACCAACGACAAAAAAAAGAAAAAACTAAATCTAAAGAGGAGTCCAAAGAAGCTACCGGTAGTGGTTCATCAGGGGCATATTCCGGACCTTTATTTGGAGGTGAGATGAAAGAAAAATGGTCAGAGAAATATAAAAAATCTATTGATTGTGATAACCCTAAAGGTTTTAGTCAAAAAGCTCATTGTCAATCTAAAACCAAGAAAAAAGAAACTAAAGAGGCTACAGGCTCAGGTTCAACAGGAGCTTTCACAGCACCCGTAGGATTCAAAGATAGTGAGTTTGTTAGAAGAAGTTTTAAAGAAACACCTAAGTTAAAGGAAAGTGACGTTGAAAAGGTTGAAGCGACTGAGGCAACAGGTTCAGGGTCATCAGGAGGATATGAAAGTCCTGCAATGTGGGCAAAATCCACTAAGAAAAAAGATTGGGGACCAAGTAGAAAGACTCAAATACCGGGAGGTGGATTTGTTAAGATTAAGAAAAAATGTACCAAATTCCCTTACTGTAATCAAGGTGAGATTAGTAATATTAAAATAAGTAAAAACGAATCAGTTAAACAAGCTATTAAAAAAGTTGCTGGAAAGATAGGTATTAGTGAGAGTACTATTATAACTATTTTGGAACATGAATACGAAAAAATGAATAAAAGGAACAAATAAAGATATTTATTAAAAAAATACACGAATGGATAATTTTAAAAATCATATTGATAAATTGGTTTCAAAAGTACTTAATGAGGAAATTGAAAATAAAGTTAAACAAATCACCGAAACGATGAGGGGAGAGTGGACTGAAATTGAGGTAGAAAAAGGTCTTAAAGGAGGTCAAAAGAAACTTGATGTTGCACCCCCAAAAGGTAAATTAACAAGTGATGACTTCAAAAAACTTAGAAAAAGTAAAGAAGTTAACGTTGGTAAAAAACACGGTATGGAAGAAGCAGAAACTGAAGAAGGTAATGCGTTTTCAGGAGCTTTAGCTGATGCTAAGAAAAGTGGTAAAGATTCTTTTGAGGTTGATGGTAAAGAATATCAAGTTAAAGAAAGTAAAGGTTCATTAAAATTAACAGAAGATGAGTTAATTGATATGATTGAAAAAATCGTTATGGAACAAAAAGTTAAGGATAAAGCTGAAAAAAATAATATTACTATAAAAACTGCTCAAGGTTTAAAAGACACTGATAAAGTGTTAGGTCAAAACAAAAAAATAAATGACGACCACACTAAAGAAGTTGTTAAAAAAATGAAAGAATACATGAAGGATATGTTTATGGGAGGTCATGGATATGAAGACCAACCTGAAGATTTCCCTCAAAGTAATTATGATATGGAAAAAGACCATAAAGAAAAGAAATACAACCCATCTGACGCAGTTGAAGAATATATTGATAATTTTGCTTATCCGGGAATGACTAATTTAGTATATGATGAAATTAAACCTGATGATGAAATGATTGGGAAACAAATGAAAGGTGATGCTAAAAATGGTAACGCTGTTACTGGTAAAGATGGAAAAGCGTTAGGTAATGTTTCTAAAAGAAGTTTAAAAGTCGGTGAAAAATTCAAAAAGAATTTTGATGAAAATTTATATGGGGCAGAACAAATGAATGGTTCTTATAAAAGAGTTCCACAACCTGTTGATGTTGCTGGTGATAAAAAACAATCAGGGTCTTTAGGTAAAGCGGAAAAGATTTTAAACAAGCTTGAATCAACTGAAGATAAAAAAAACAAAATTGTTTCTGAAGAAATGAATAAGATGAAAAACTTAATCGGATATAACAGAAAAACACAATAAAAATTCACATTTCGAATGATTATACTATATTCTCCATAGATGACCTCTATGGAGAATTTTTTTAATTATATGACCAAAACAATACCAAAAGATGAAATAATAATTTGGTTTAACATTCATAATATGTATTATGAAAAAATCAAATTGTATGGTGACATTTTTAAATCACTAAATTATGTAATCGCCGATACTCACATGGGTGATGAATTCCGTGAAACTAAAATTACCTTAACCAATGAAGATAATCATAACCACTTCAATTGGTGTTGGAATAAAGTTGTTGACGATTTCCAAAAAGAAAATATTATAATCGGAGAAGAGGGAGACCATAGAGAATATCTTAATTTTTTCTTTAATGACACTTTTTATGACCAACCGGATAAGAAAGTTAGAGAGTCTATCTATACATTTTTAGATGATATTTTCAACGTTCACAATGATTTTGTTAAACCCGATTTGGATATTCTAACAGAGTATTATAAGATAATTCAAAGGTATGTGGATTAAAAAATCCTCATTTGTATTTACACCAGAGTAAAAAAACTTAATATTCCTCTATAACAATAAACAATTAACTATTGAAAAAAAAATGGAAACATTAGAAAAAATCAAGGCGTTAACCGAACAACTATCAGTAGACGCAACAAAATTCTACGCAGGTAATAAAAGTGCTGGTACAAGAACTAGAAAATCTGCTCAAGAATTAAAATCGTTACTTCAAGCATTCAGAATTGAAATTCTTGAACATAGTAAAAAGGGAGATGCGAATGCATAATATTGAAACAATATATCTTTTTATATTTGTGTTTACAATATTGGTGGTATTGAAAAATATCACAAAGTTTATAAGTGCCCTGTTATCAAGAGAACCAAAACCATTGGTTTATAATAACAGGGAACTTATTTTCTTAGGATTATCATTAAGTTATTTAATTACATACATATTACAATGAGTTTTTATAAAGAATTAGCACCATTTGTACAATACATACATTCAATAAGAAAGTTAGAAACCTATTTAAGTTTTGATATGGCATTTCCAACAAAATGGTCATTACCTAAAAGTATTATTGATGAGGGTCAAGTAATTGCGTTTAATTTAGAAGACCAAAACTTGAAAGGAGTTTCATTTGTTTCACAAATCAATGAGAATGATGTTTCGGTAATACTTACTAAAATAGGTAAGATAATTAAATTAAATAAAGAGAGGGAGTTAAAAGAACAACTTTTCAAACAAACAATCGACCAACTAAAACAAACATTTGAAAAAAATGATTTGGATAAATTACAAAATCTATACTTTGATTTCGAAACAGACGCACCAAATTTAGAATTGAATGAGCAAAACGGACAAGAGTCAGCAATTATTGAATTGGCTGACGAGCGAGAAAAAGAAAGACAATAGAGAACTCGATAATAGTAAGAAACGACTTATTTGGGAAATAAAAAATATTAAAAAAGAGGATATGTTTCCTCAACCAAAAAAAATAACATTATGGGAGAGAATCAAAATATTACTCTTGGGGAGTTAGAAAAATTAGCGTTAATTGCTGAATCTTGTCAATCAATTTTTAGTGGTAAAGGTACGATTGTTTTTGAATTACCAAAAGGAGAATATACAAGTGTGATTAATCACTTTAGGGAAATTGATAGACATCACAAACAATTTTCCATTGATATTTCCGGAACTGAGTTTCATTTTATTTTAACGGAGGTTGAGAAGTAAATTTTCTGTATAATTTTTTTTTATCAATACCGTAAGATTCTAACATATTAAATAAGTATTTTCTTTGAGCAGAGGAGTGGTCTTTAACAAAAAGACAATCTCCTCTTTTTGTTTTAAAGAAGTGTAGTGAGAGACAATCGATAAATCTTGAAGCTTCCGATTCCGTCTTCAATGTAAAAAGGTGTATTTTCTCATCCTCTTGGACAATAATTTTATTGTTAAGACTTGATATCATTTTTAATCCATCACCCTTTAAATAGGTTTTAATTAGTTGTTGAGAGGTTATCTTTTTCTTTTTGGATATGTCGTATATTGTTTCTTCTTTTTTGTAGTAATCTATCTTAAATAAAGTCATACCATCACCTTCCAGTTTAACTTTAGAACTCCTACCATATTCATCGGTCATATAAATAGGGATTAACTGATTGGTACTCATCTCAATTAAACCTAATTCATATCTTGTGTCAACACCATTCTCAACTTCAACATTAAAAAGAACATCATTTGATTCTTTTAATAAATTGTCGTAATATTGTTTAGCCCGTGAAAATGTCACGAACTTATTTATAATTTTTTTACGTTTCTTATTTTTAAATAAGACCACAAGATAGTTTACCATATATGAAAGATTACTACAAAATTTTAGAAGTTGAAGAGAAAGCTTCCCAACAAGAGATAAAAAAGAGTTATCGTACTCTATCTAAGAAATATCATCCCGATGTAAATCCTGAGGGTGGAGATAAATTTAAAGATATTGCCGAGGCCTATGACACCATAGGTAACGCGGATAAACGCGCTCAATATGACCAAAATAAAAACAACCCATTTGCTGGTGGTAATGGTGGGTCATCTTTCGAGGAAATGTTTAACCAAATGTTTAATCGAGGTGGTGGAGCGGCTCAGAGAACTCGAAGAAAGGCAGTTCCGGATAAAATTGTGAAAGTTCAAATCACACCAATAGAATCATATCAAGGGGTTGAAAAGAAAATCCAATATTTAAAAGACACTCAATGTGGGACCTGTACTGGTACTGGTGGACAACAACAAACTTGTACGGGATGTAATGGAGCTGGATTCCAAATTAAAACATTCGGTACAGGATTTATGGTTCAACAAATAAGACAAGCGTGTAATAGTTGTGGTGGTAGAGGGTATACTCTAATTCATAAATGTCATACTTGTAATGGTAATGGTTCCAAAACTGAAATGAGTAACGTTAATTTTAAATTACCTAAAGGTGTTGACAGTGGACAATATTTAAAATTGGAAAATTTGGGGGATTTTAGACAAGGGGAGATTGGTGATTTGGTTGTTCAAATTGAGTTAATTGAAAAAGATGGGTATGAAAAAATGAACAATGATTTAATCTATAATTTGTTTCTTGATTTGAATGAAGTAAATGATGACCGATTAAGGGTTCCACATCCTGATGGGGAATTAATGTTAAGTCAACCAAAAATATTTGATACCTCAAAACCATTAAGGTTAAAAGGTAAAGGATATAATGGTGGGGATATGTATGTTAAATTAAATGTAAGATTCGAGAGACCTTAATTAAAAAGGTCTATAATCTTATTGATAATAACAATTGTTCCGTAGATTGATGTAAAAAGAACATAGGTTCCAATAACAATACCACCAATTTGTTTCATTGATGTCCCTTTTTTTTGTTGACATTTCTTACACCCACCTGAGTTTATTTCATTCTCTTCAATAATTTGTCCTTCAACTGATTCCATGTTTCTAATGTTTTATCAATTAAATATAATTAAAAATAATCACGAGTAAATTTGCCTTTTCAAATTTTTTTCGTATAATTAATAAAAAACTAATTTTATGGCTTTATCATACATCGGAGGAAAATCTAAAATAGGAAAATGGATTGTACCATTTTACCCTGAAGACATGGAAACATATATGGAACCATTTGGAGGAATGTTTTGGTGTTTCTTCAATATGGATTTAACTAAGTATCCAAATTTAAAAGAAGTTGTTTACAACGACTTCAACCCACTTAACTATAATTTGTTTCAATGTATTCAAAATCCTGAATTATTATTGGAGGAGATTAATAACATTTCTTGTCAACAAAAGGGTCAATCTCCAACACCGGATATCTACAAAGAACAATTCATCAGGTTCCAAGCTGAAATATTTGAAACCAATTTCAGCGTACAACCTTACGATTATGTTACAGCTGCGAAATATGCGTATGTTCTAACTCAAGTTTTTAGTGGTTCAAGACCTGAAACTAGTTCATTTATTGACCTTAAAGGAAAGTACAAATCAAAATACTTAACATTTAGAGATAAGTTATCAAATCCTAAATGGGTGGAACATTTTGTTAGGATTACTAAAGTTGAGAATATGGATTTTGAAGAGTTAATTACTAAATATGACTCACCAACAACATATATTTATTTGGACCCACCATATTGGAAAACTGAAAATTATTACTCTAATCATGACTTTGATAGCGGTGACCACGAAAGGTTAGCTGATTGTATCAAAGCATCTCAATCAAAATGGTCTTTATCTTATTATGATTTCCCTCAATTACATACGTGGTTTCCTCAAAATGTTTATCGATGGGAAGAAAAAGAATTTGCTAAAGCGGCTGCAGCTAAAAAAGGTGTAAAACAAAATTTATCAAAAGAGATACTTATATTAAATTATTGATTATATTTGCATTCGATATATTTATAATTAAAATAGTTTAAGATGAAATTTACACCATTGTTAAAATCAATTATTTTAGAACAGTCAAAGTTTGAATTTTTATCCAATAAGTACTTAAACCCTAAGGTTAATAAGGAAGGTAAAAAATTAAAACCAAAATTGGTAAAACAAGAATTGAATGCTTTTGTTAACGCCGACCCAACAACTAAACTAAATAATGTTGATTTAGGAAATATGTCTCCGGACGACTCAAATAAAGTTAAGGCGGGTAAATACGTAGATTGGTTAGCTAATCAATATTTGTCCCTTAAAACCGAAAGACAACCGGGAGAAAACGGATATGACCGAGAACTTGCAAAAGCGAGAGAAACTTTTATGGAAGACCTTTATAAGATTACTGATGACTTAAAGAAATTTGAGAGATTTAAAGGAAAAATTAAAGGGGAAAAAGATATTAATAAATTAACTGCGGACCAATTATATGATGCGGTTAAAGATTTTGACCTTACTTTAGCTACGACTACTAAATCTGAAAGAAAATCGGCTGAGGTTCATCCTGGTTCTAAAATGGTTTATGACGGTCCTAATTGGAGGGTTATTGAGATTGAAGATAAAGGACCTGTTGGTAAAGAAGCCGCTTGTTTTTACGGTGGTAATAACCAAGAGACAAGATGGTGTACATCAACTCCGGGAACTGACCAATGGTTTAACAGATACATCAAAGATGGTCCGTTATATGTTTTATTTAATCCTAATGATACTGATGTTTCTGCTACGACCGGATTACCTAAAAATAGATATCAATTCCATTTCCCATCGAATCAATTCATGGATAAGGATGACCGTCAACAAGATTTAGTTCAATTACTTACTGGACCAATGAAAGAGTTAAAAGACTTCTTCAAACCTGAGTTTGCTAAAGGTCTTACAGTTGGTGGTGAGAAATTAGTTATTGATAGTTTTACTCACGGTGCTGTTGGTAAATTTATTGCACTTTACGGATTAGATGATTTGATTGGTAACTTACCTCCAACTCTTAAAGAATTCCAAATCCAAAATAAGGATAATAAGAGTGATATTATCATCAACATTCCTAAAGAGATTGGAAGATTCAAGGACTTGAATATGATTATGTTAGACAACTGTGTTGCTAGTATTCCTGATTCGGTTTGTGAGTTACAAAAACTAAAATTCTTGGCGTTAATTAATAATCAAAAATTAACTTCAATTCCGGAATGTGTTTCTAACTTACCATCTTTATTATTCCTTAATTTAAAAGGAAGTCCAAATGTTGAGGTACCAAATGCAATCAAAGAAAAAGGTACTGACATGGGTGGAGGTATGTGGGACCTACAAGATTAATAATAATTAAAGATATATTGTATGAGTGTTGATGTTGAAGTTTATTTAAGTGGAATCATCAAATTTTTCAGAGAGAACCCTAAGGATTTACTTAGTTTAGTTCCAAAAGATAAAGAGGAAGATTTTTACAAAATGATTAGAAACTATTCGTTTACGAATCATGAGAATGGGGATGACTATGTTTTAACTAGAAATCAAATACTTGAAATTTGTGTTCAGTTAAATGAGAAAAAAAGAATGGAAGGTTCAACTAAAATTATTAAAGTTAATGAACTTGATGTTTTAAAGAAGAAACTCGATATTGCTCTTGAGACTGAAGAATATGAAGAGGCGGCGAAACTTAGAGACCAAATAAAAGAAATATCTTAAAATAGATAAAAAAAAGGAGAACAAATTAGTTCTCCTTTTTTATTTTTTATTATCTTTGCTCTTATGAAAGAAGAGATAATTAAAATACAATGTGAAGAGTATCATACTGTAAAGTATAAAGACTCAAGTCCTATTGATTATAGAGAACAACCAATATCTAATGAAATTGGTTGGTGGGATGATGATACTGTTAAAGTTGAAGATACTTCAAAAAAACACAGCAATCGTCCTTTGTTTCTTGTTGATACTATTCATAGTAAAAATGAAGAAATGTTTGTCGAAAACTATGGTAATCCTTTATGTCTAGTTAGGAAAGAATATGTAATGGCGGTTGTTGAAAAAGATGGAGACAAAATTTCTTTAAAGATGTTCACTGGCGCAAAAATAAGAAACAAAGGTGTTAAATACTTTAGGGTTAAGAAAAATGTTGATTACATCACTGTAAATTTAAAAACCGGTGATGTTTATACTGGATATCTACACAACTTTCAAAAGAAAAGAAAAGCTACAAAGCAAATTAGACGAAATTGTTTTATTGGTGACCCATTAAGTTTAATTAAAAATAAACTTAGGAATAATTTACAAGTTTTTGGTACGACAATAAATGATAAATCTGTTTCTAATGTTGTTAATGAGGTGGTGAATAAATTTATAGAATCAATTGACCAAGGAAGTTATGAAGGGTTAGGGATTGATGAGAGGTTGTTTAAATTTTATTTAGATAAAAGAGGAATCAAATACCCAAACAATTTTAGCGCATATAAACAACATTTGATTGGCCCTTCTATTAGAAAAAAACTTAAGAAAAATGGTGGTCGATTGGTGGATGCTTTCATGGATGAGAAAAACATAAGTGGGGCTCTTTTGAAAAAATCATTACATGAGTGTCACATAATAAATCTTGATGTGTATTCTTACGCCAAAAAAGTTTTTGGTGTTGATAAACTAAATCAAGACAAAGGTGCGGTGTTAGGGTTATTAGAATCAGTAACTCATGTCAATTCTCCACAGACTGCGGATTTATTAATTGAGTTAATTGGCCCTTCTGAACTTGATAGATATTATCAAACATTCAAAGAGGTGTTTATTTATTGTAATATTGACACCTATACTCTGAGTGACCACGTTAGAATGTATTGTGAGTTACGTAGATATGGTGCGGATATTAAATGGATGGCTGACGGTTCAAACAAAGATGTATTTCATCAAGAGCACCTTGATTGGACGGATAAGTTAGCTCATTATCGTGATGGGGTTTATACTAGAATTTATCCGGAGGTACTTCATCAACTTTTATCTAAAGATATTAATGGGGTGAAACCTGTGTTATTGACAACATCTAAAGAGTATAACGAAGAAAGTTCAACACAATCTAATTGTGTGAAATCTTATGTATCAAGACCAGCTTCAATTATTGTGTCTTTGAGAAATGAGGAAAAAGAAAGAGCAACCATAGAATACCAAGTTAAAAAATTTAATGATGAGGTAATTATTCTAAGAGTTCAATCATTAGGTAAACGTAATACCAAATTAAGTAGTGATTGGGATGGTGTTTTATTTAGTTTAGATAAAATAATGTTATCTTATATTCAAAATAAAAACTTTGAACTTGTTAAAGTAATTAAAGAAAATAAAATGGGTATGAGATTTGAATCTAATAGTATGTGGGTTGACTATTACTCATTAGTTTGGGAAGATAACAGAATTAATCAAAGTTTTACAGGACTATTTTATTAATATGGAAAAACCAAATTATATTGAAAAGATTGAAATGGTAGATGGTAATAACTTTTCAGTTATGAATTTACCATTGGGTAATATTGAGTTTGAAAAATTTATTGATGGCAAATTTGAGTTAGTTCATAGTATTTCTAATATTGAACAAAATTCAAAAATTACCTTCAAAGAAAAACTTTATAAAACAAAACAAGGATTTTATTTATATTTATTAATAACCGAGGATGACGGTATTCGAAGCGTAATCTATTATAAACAAAAACAATTAGATGAGCTTAGATTAATCATTGGACAAATTTTAAAACAAACAAATTTATGGAAATTACAACTGAAGAGTTAAAACAAAAAATTGAAAATGGTGAGAAATTAGTAGTTGATTTTTGGGCCCCGTGGTGTGGACCATGCAAGATTATGAAACCTATCTTCGAGAAAGTGTCTCAAGAGTATAGAGATGGTAATTCAGAAGTTCAACTATACACATTAAATGTTGAGGAGAATAAAGAGTTTGCTGCTGAGTTAGGTATTCGTGCGATTCCAACAGTTAAGACATTTGTGGGTGGGGAACAAAAATTCTCAAGTCCGGGTGTATTACGAGAGGATAGAATAAAAGAGTTGGCGACAGAATTGTTAAATTAATATGAAAGATTTAAATGTTATAGTTTACACAATGAAGGGGTGTCCCTTCTGTGTAGACTTTAAAGAACTTTTGACCAATGAAGGGATTGAGTTTTTTGATAGGGATATTGACAAATATAAAGATGAGTATGAAACTTTCACTCAGATAACTGAAAACGATATGATACCATCGTTGTTGATTATTGAAGGTGATGATGCTAAATATGAGTCATTCCTATATGCTCCCGAAAGGAACTATAACGAACTAACTGAGGCGGTAGATATTATTAACCAACACAGAAAAAAAATTGGTATTATCTAAACGATTACCAAATTTTTATTAATTTTTTTAATAAAATCATATTCTTTAAGTGGATTGAGTAGTTCTAAACTCCAATCCACTTTTTTTATTTCCTTTTCCAACCAAGACATATCAAAATCAAACACATCTAATATTGCGGATGTTAATGTCATATCAATTGAAGTTGATATTGATGACCTTACAGAAAAGATAGGTTCACCATCTTCTGTTTTGTTTTTGGACATATTGAAAATAAGGGTGTTTACCGGATAGTTTGTTGGAATACTGTAAAAGATATGTTTACCATAATAATAGTGTAATCTACCCTGTCCTAATGAATACCCATAAGGGAATTCTGAAACTGATATCATGTCTTCATCAGTAATTTCGGTGACAATTTGATTATAATTGTATGATGACTTCTTATTTTCATACGATTCAATTTGGTTGTGATGATACGAACAATTAACTGTGTTGTGGTAAACAAATTCAAAATCATTCGGAATGTTTATTTTAACATCATATTCCATTAAATCTACGGTATGGGATAATTTAACTTTACCTAAATAGTCCTCATATTTTTTCAAGAATTCATCTAATATTATTGTTAAATCAAGTACTTGATTATAACTTGTCTTTCCCTTTATAATAAAGAAATTTGTACAATCAACTACTTTGATAATTGTCTCTTCGTTATGTGGTATTTTAGATACTATAAAATCTGCAAATAAATTAGTAATCAATATTCGACTACTTATATTTTTTAAAACCATGTTAAATTATGATAAATGTTTAATGTTTTAAGAATTATAAACATTTTTAAAAAATAAAGAAATAGAAAAGAGACTTGTTTAAGGTCCTTTTTCTTATATGTAATCACCAAACATATCGTTGATGTTTTTATCAATCTCACTTGAATCTGGATAGTCAGGTGCCCAATAAGATAAACAATCACCATTTTCTTCAACGATGTTAATAAAATTTCCAAAGTATTCTAAAGTTTGACTAGTTCCTTTATTATTATAAAGATAATCTCTGATTGGTTCGTAGAAATCTCTAATTGGCATTTCAAGTACTTCAATTTGAGTTTCTTTTTTATATGGATGTTGTTGATATACATATTTACGGTTTTCAACATCAAATAAATCATCAAGTTTATTCCATACTCCTTTATAAACATCAGATTCATAAGCATTGTTATATGCGTTTGAATGGATTGAATTTAATTCACTATCTAATTCACTCAAATCATGGTCTAATAAATAACCCATGGTTTCTGAGTCATTAACAACTGACACAACATTCTCCATATTAATAGTTACGTAATCGGTATTTTGTTGTATCGCGATATTACCAAGTAATTCGGTTTCAGGTTCAATTTGAATACCCTCCAAATTTTTGACAATATAATTGTATAAGTGTTTTAAGTTTTCTTCGCCAAGTTCTTCAATAACGTCTCTGTAGACATCATCGGTTGTGTCCCAATATCTATCAAAATCGGACTCACCTGAAAGAATTTCTCCAATTGTGTCTTGACTAATATCATTTCTACCACCGTCACAAAAAAGTTTTTTTAATTCAGACGAATCTCTTAAGATTAAAACAGGGTCTTTACCCTCTTCAAATTTAACATCACTAATTTGTTTTTTAACTTCCTCTCTAAATTTCTCAGTATTAGTTTCTGATAAATAAAGAAGGTAATCATTTTCCATATAATTGTTTTCCAAATCAAGGTCATCAATACGACCTCTTTTCTCAATTATTTTGAAAAATGTTTCTGAATCGTTAAAATATTTATTAACATCTAACTCAGTATCATTAAATAATTCTATTACTTCATCTATATCCATATGTATAAATATAAAAAAAGGGACAAATTTAATGTCCCTTTATTATTTTTTAACTCCTTGAAGATTAGTTCGATGTTTTATTCACGTTGTAATACTTCTCAACAGTCTTTTTAATTGCAGCTTTTACACTTTCTGTTTGTTGTTGTTTAACAGCTTGTGCTTGTTGAATTTGAACGACTTGTTGTTCAGGTGTTTGGTTTTGTTTACCTTTGCATCCACATCCCATATTGATAATTTTTAATTGTTTATTACTATAAATAGTGATTATGATTCAATTATAATATAAAAACGATATTTATTAAATAAAAGATTTATGCAATTTTCAGAATTAATTATAGAAAGTAGAGAAGACGACTTCAAAAAGAAGTATTCACAGAAATTTTCATTTCAAAACTTAGAGAAAATCGTTAAAAGTGTTGCTCCAAAGTATTTGGATTGGGTTGGAAAAGTTATGGATGAGATTAACTTTGATGAAACTTTTTCAAAGGTAGTTCCAACTGTTACTCGATTCAATAACATTTCTACTAATCTACCTCAAACAGACATTAATCAATATAATAGTTTTAATGAGTTATATGATTCCATCAGCCAATATGATAGTCGTATTAGAAGAGATGTGAAACAAGTTAAAGGTGGTAATGTGGTTTATGATGATGGAGTATTCTTTGTTGTTAATCCGTTGAACTATGAATCATCTTGTTATTATGGTAAAGGTACTAAATGGTGTACTGCAGCTGAAACTGATTCTCACTTTAAAAGATATAATGAAGACGGAAAATTATTTTACATAATTGATAGGACTAAGGCGAATAATGACCCAAATTATAAAATCGCTATGTTGAAGAAATTTGATGGTGATATTTCATTTTTTGATGCTAAAGATGATAGAGTTGAGGCTAAAAATGTTTTTGGTGAAAAAAAATATAATGAAATTATATCATCAGTTGATGAGTTTCTAAACGAGGTTTATCCGGAACAAGTTAAAATATATGCGGACAGGGCAACGGCTAAAAAAGAAAAAGAAAGACTTGAGAATTTAAGAATTCAAAGAGAACAACGATTAAAAAGAGAAGCAGCTCAAGAAAGAAGAGAAGAAGGTGAATGGAGTGGTCGATATGAAGATATGGATGATGAAGGGTTAAGAGCTAATGCGTTACTTAATTATCTTGATAGTTACGAGTCTGTTGAGGTTATGACTAGTGAAGACCGAGCAGAGATTACAAGATTAGAATTAGAGATTGATAGGTTGGACCAAGAGTATGATAATGCTGAAGACCCGGAGCCGGATTTACTTGACCAAAAATCTGAATTAGAGGATGAATTAGAAGAGTTAAGAAACAAAATTGATGTTTATAATATTATTCCAACAGGTGATTTTTATAATTTAGGTGAGTTTGAAGTTCTTGATTCAGGTTTAAGTGATAGAAGATATGCTGTTGG